>MDTB01074555.1_pt1 | contig 33350 bp, 28 predicted proteins | sample 811161 | NCBI WGS metagenome assembly MDTB01 (sample SAMN05326650, study PRJNA326480) | marine metagenome | isolation source: seawater | place: Mediterranean Sea | collected 2009 | reverse complement strand
TGTGAAAACTAAAAGCAGTCTTTGGCTAGTCATCAGGGTTAGTTGCTTGAGCCTTAAAGCGATTTAAGGCCTAGATAAATGATAAGTTTAAAAGACAGAACCCGGCTTACAGTCTATCTGGCAAACTCCATTACAATTAAAACCAATTATTTATCAATAAAAAATAATATTTAGCATGATAAATATTACTATTGACGTGTGATAATAAAACCCATAAGATCCCATAAAAACCCAATTTGGGAAATTATGAACAATGTTTTTATCTATTTACGAAAACAGGTTAGACAAAAAAGGAAGGGTTTCTGTGCCGGCCCCTTATAGATCTTATTTATCTAATTTAGGATATAATGGCATCATTTGTTACCCATCTTTCAATCACTCATGTATTGAGGCATGGTCACAAGATCGTATCGAGAAAATTACAAATTCCATTGATAGTTTAAATCCTTTCGATGAAAAAAAAGATTATTTTGCTACATCTATTTTGTCAGAAAGTATAAGCTTACAATTTGATAGCGAAGGAAGAATTTCATTAACCAAGAAGTTACTAAAACACGCAAAAATTAAGAGTAGCATGTTGTATGTTGGTCAAGGCAAAACATTTCAAATATGGGAACCAACAGCTTTTGAGAAATTTAGGGTAAACGCTAAAAAAAAATCAAACTTAAATAGAGCAAGCCTTAAATGGGAGAACAAACTAAACAATTAAGGGGGATAAATGACTATTAATTTTAAAGCGCCAGATATTAAAGAATTGAAACCAAGAATATTAGTTTTAGGTGTCGGAGGAGCAGGAGGCAATGCAATTAACGGAATGATCGATAATGGTCTCCAAGGGGTTGAATTTATTGCTGTAAATACAGATGCTCAAGATTTAAAATTAAGTAGAGCAAACGCAAAAATTCAAATTGGTTTAAATTTAACTAAAGGTTTGGGTGCTGGAGCTAAGTTGGATATTGGCCAAGCTGCAGCTGATGAGTCTTTAAATGAAATAATTAATATACTCCAAGGTGCTAATATGGTTTTTATAACTGCAGGAATGGGCGGAGGAACCGGTACAGGCTCTGCACATGTAATTGCTCGTGCTGCAAAAGAATTAAATATATTAACTGTTGGAGTTGTAACCTTACCATTTTTATATGAAGGACCATCAAGAATGAGAAGAGCACAATCGGGATTAGAAGAGCTACGAAAGCATGTTGATACTATTATAGTAGTTCCTAATCAAAATCTTTTTAAGATAGCAAGTGAGCAGACGACATTTGAGGAGTCTTTTGAACTATCTAACGATGTCCTTCTTCATGGCGTTCAAAGTATAACAGATTTAATGGTGAGACCAGGATTAATAAACCTAGATTTTGCAGATGTAGAAACAGTGATGAGTTCGATGGGTAAAGCCATGATGGGAACTGGTGAAGCTGATGGTGAGGGAAGAGCGACGAAAGCTGCTGAAATGGCAATTAATAACCCTCTTATCGATGATTATACTTTAAAGGGAGCTAAAGGATTATTAGTGAATATTACTGGGGGAAAAGATTTAAAACTTTTTGAGGTTGACGAGGCTGTAAATAAAGTAAGAGCAGAGGTAGATCAAGAAGCAGAACTAATTATCGGAGCTATAACTGATCCAGAACTTGATGGTAAAATGAGAGTATCCATTGTTGCAACAGCTTTAGACGGACAGCAACCCGAGTCTAAATCTGTCATCAATATGGTTCATAGAATACACAACAGAAATCCGGGTTATTCAGATTTTTCAAACTACACTTCGAGCAACACTCAAAATCATATGATAGATGGTGCTACTGCATTAAAGCTTGAAAATGAGGTATTAAATCAAGATGAAAAATTAGAAGATATCAATCAAAATAAAGATTATTCTGCGATAGCATCATCAGAATTATTAAATGAAAATTTACTGGAGGAAAATGATCTAGAGAGTAATATTAAAGAAAGTGAAGTACCCAATAGTATTGATACCAATGGTCTTGAGAATTTTGGAATTGATGAAAGCGAGGAAAGTACTCCAGATTTATTTAATTCTGAAACTTCGGATGCTAAAGATGATGAATTTACATCATTTGATAATAGTGAAAAAGAAAATGAAGAAGACGATCTAGAGATCCCAGCATTTTTGAGAAGACAAAAAAATTAATGTTCTTCAAAAAAATAAATGAGTGCCACCATAAATTCGGAAAACAAACATTTTCCGGTATTGCTTAAAGAGTTAATTAGCATTATTTCCCCTCTTTATGGTGGCACTTTCATTGACTGTACATTCGGTGAGGGCGGATATTCAAAAGAGATATTAAAAAATTCATTAAATAAAATCATTGCATTTGATCGTGACAAAGATGTTTTAAAATATGCAAATAAACTAAAAAAAAAATTTGGATCAAGATTCATATTCAAAAATCAAAAGTTCAAAGATATCTCACATATAGATACAATAAACAGGGATATTAAGGCAATAATTTTCGATTTAGGATTTTCGACAAATCAAATAAAAGATTTATCAAGAGGATTTTCATTTAAAAGCAATTCTAAACTAAATATGAAAATGGGTTTAAATAAATTTTCTGCAAATGAGGTTATTAATAATATGAGCTATGAGGATTTAAGCAAAATAATAAAATTTTTTGGTGATGAAAAAAAAAGCAAGTTAATTTCAAAATTAATTATAAAAAATAGAAAATATAGAAAATTAAATACCCAGGACCTAGTATCTGTTATTGAAAAAGTAAAAAAAAACAAAAAGAATTTTAAAATTAATAGTTCAACTAAAACTTTTCAAGCTATAAGAATATTTGTAAATCAGGAAATTAATGAATTAATTTATGGTCTAATCAATGCGTTTAAAATTTTACCTATAGGGGGTATGATAATTGTAGTTACGTTTCATTCAATTGAAGACAAGATTGTAAAATTCTTTCTAAAGCATTATTCAGAAAATAATAACTTATCCAGATATATACCGAATCAAAAAGAGAAAAAAAAAATAATTAAATTAATAAAGAAAAAACCGATTATCGCTGATGTTGATGAATTGAATACTAATCCTCCATCAAGAAGCGCCAAACTGAGATATGGTATTAAAATAAATGACTCAAATGACTTTAAAGATTTTATAAAAAAATTTCAATTTTTATTAGATATTGAAGGCTTGGCAGACAAATTATGAAAAAATTTTTTTTGACTATATTTTTTTTAATTCTAGTTATCCTTACAACATACATAAAGAATTCAACTAAAAAATTAGATGAAGAAATTTACCTTACTAAAGAAAAAATAGGATTTCTTAATAACAAATATGATTTAATCAAACTAGAATATGATTATATTTCATCTCCAGAGAAACTTATTGAATATTACAATTTATATTTTGATGATAGCTTTAATTTTCTGGAATTAAAATCAATTGGAAAAATTGATTTCAATAACAAAAACTTAATTTACTATAATCTTTTAACAGAAATTAATGAATAAAAAACAAAATGAATTAATCTTAGAACAGTTTAAGGATAATTTTGATTTTAAAAATAATAATAATAATATTTATATTTCATTTAACCGAGTAGCATTTATTTTTTTTATATTTGCTTTCTTTTTTTTAATTTTCTCACTTAAATTAATTCTATTAAGCAAAACAGATTTTATTAATAAACAAGGTGCTTCTTCGATCTCAGATTTTAGATCTAAAATAATTGATAGAAATGGTAATATACTTGCAAAAAGTTTAATTACAAAAAATATTGGAATAAATCCAAAAGATGTAATCGATATAAATAAGCTTATTATTAATTTAAAAATAATTTTTCCATCAAAAGATTTTGATGAAATTAGAGATAAAATAAGTAAAAATAAATTTTTTTATTTAGAGAAACAGATATCAAGCGAAAAATATCAACAATTAATGCTTTTGGGTGATAAATCTATAAAAGAAGATCCAAAAATCACCAGAGTTTATCCCCAAAAAAATTTATTTAGTCATTTAATTGGTCAAATTGATGATGACAATAATGGCATATCCGGAATTGAAAAATATTTTGATTTTGAATTAAAAAATTCAAAAAAAGATCTTAAACTTTCTTTAGATGCCAACTTACAATATTTAATTAGAGATGAGCTTACTAAGTCAAAATTAATCTTTAACAGTTTAGGCAGTGCTGCAATTTTAATGAATATCGATAATGGTGAGATTTTATCTATGATATCTCTTCCTGATTATGATTTAAACAAAAGACAAAATATAAATGATCCAAAGTTTATTAATAGAGCATCTAAAGCAGTTTACGAGCTTGGTTCTGTTTTTAAAACATTCACATATGCTGCTGGACTAAATGAGTCTATAATTGAACCAGATACAAAATTTAATAACTTAGATGAAAAAATTAAGTGTGGAGGCTTTACAATAAAAGAATATGATGAAAAAATTCCTAAGAACCTTACTGCAGAAGAAATTTTGATAAGATCTGGGAATATTGGATCTGTAAGAATTGGGCAACAATTAGGAATAGATAAGTATAAACGATTTTTAGAAAGTTTAGACATAACAAAAAAAATTAATTTTGATATTGAGGAAGTCGGAACGCCTTTACCTTTTGAATGGGGCAAGTGTAAATTGGTTACTAGTTCATTTGGTCATGGAATAACTACCACTGCTCTTCAACTATCCAAAGCATATGCAATATTATCTAATGGCGGATATAAAATTAGACCGACAATTATTAAAAATAAAAGTTTAGATAAGCATAATTTCAATCGAATTCTTAATGACGGAATTTCTGAAAAAGTAAATGCAGTATTAAGAAAAATAGTATCTTCAAAAGAAGGAACTGCTGGATTTGCAGATATAAAAGGTTTTGAAATTGGAGGAAAGACTGGCACTGCTCAAAAAACTATTGATGGAAAGTACTCTAGCAGCAAAGTAAATACTTTCGTTTCTGTTTTTCCTACCTCAAAACCAAAATTTGTTTTTTTGGTATTGTTAGATGAGCCTAAAGTTAATAAGGAATATATTTATAATTATAGAGATGGCTCAGGTTTTAAATACAAAGGTAATTGGAGAAACACTGCAGGTTGGACCAGTGTTGAGGTTGCTGGTAAAATCATTGAAAAAATAGGACCTATTTTAGCCACAAAATACTAGGAATTTATAAAAATGTTACTCGGCAAAGTATTTAAAAATATAAATAAAAAATATAAATCAATTAAATTTAATAAAATTAGATTTGATAGTAGAAAATGTAGACCAAATGATATTTTTTTTGCATTCAAAGGAAATAATTACAACGGTAATAATTTTATAAATGCTGCAATTAAAAATGGTGCAACTATTATAATTTCTAATTTGAAGTTTCAAGGTTTCAAAATAATAAAATATTATTTATTAAAAATAAAAATCCAAGATTTTTATTAGCAGAAATTGCTAAAAAAAAATATTTTAAAAAACCTAAGAATATAATAGGTGTAACAGGCACTAATGGAAAGACGTCGATTACAAATTTTTATTGTCAAATCTTAAAATCAATTAATAAAAAAGTTGCTTCAGTAGGCACCCTTGGTATCTTGTCACAAAACCTTAAAACAAAAACAAATAATACAACGCTAGACGTATTAGAAACTCACAAAGTTTTAGAAAAGCTTAAATTACTCAAAGTTGATAATGTAATCCTTGAAGCGTCAAGTCATGGACTAAAACAGTTAAGATTAAATGGTATAAATTTTAATACTGGTATATTTACAAATCTGTCCAGAGATCATTTGGATTATCATAAAACATTCAAAGATTATTTGAATTCGAAACTAATACTTTTTCGTAATTTATTAAATAAAAATGGAAATATCATATTTGATCATAATATTCCTCAAGCACAATTATTAAATAAAATTTCGAAAAAAAAAAAATTAAAAAAGTTTAATTTTGGACCAAATAAGTCATTTTTTAACATTCTAAAAATACAAAAAGTTGGTGAGAAAAAAAAGGTTAATTTTATCTTTAATAAGAGATTTTTCTCTTTTGAAACATCTCTAATTGGCAACATCCAAATAAAGAATTTGATGTTTGCTGTAGTAGCAGCTTATTTATCAAATATTAAAATACAAAAAATATTACAATCTTTGGATAAAATAAAACCTATCGAGGGCAGACTAGAGAAAATTGGGAGCTTAAAAAACCAAGCTAAAGTTATTCTGGATTATGCACATACACCTGAGGCGTTAAAATCTGTCATTACAAATGTTAGGGAAGACTTTCCCAACAGCCAGATTTCCCTTCTTCTTGGATGTGGAGGAAATAGAGACAAATTTAAGAGGGGTATTATGGGTAAAATTGCAAATAAATATTGTGATTTTATTTATATTACTGATGATAATCCTAGGAGCGAAAATCCAAAAATTATAAGAGATCAAATAAAAGATAAAATAAATAAGAATAAATGTATTGAAGTATCATCAAGGTCACTCGCAATTTACAAATCTATACAAGATTTAAAATCAGGAAATATACTAATAGTAGCAGGCAAGGGCCACGAAGAATATCAAGAATATAAGAAGAAATTTTTTTTCTCAGACAGATTAGAGATTATTAAATCAATTAATAAAAAAAACAATTTTTTATCAAATTCATTAAAAACAAATATACTTAAAGAGAATACTATTAAAAAAATTAGTAAAAATACTTTAATAAATTTTGCCTCGATAAATTCAAAAAAGATAAAAAAAAACTCATTATTTATAGGAGTAAAAGGAAAAAGATTCGACGGAAATCATTTTACTAAGGAAGCAATTAAAAAAGGCTGTATCCTTGCTATATCCAATATTAAAAATAAAAATCCAAATCTAATTTATAAAAAAAATCCTTTAAGTTATTTTAACAAAATATGCCAAATATACAGAAAATCGTTAAATTCTGTTAATATTGCAATTACAGGATCTGCAGGCAAAACATCTGTAAAAGAATTGACAGGTTTTTCATTAAGTAAAATTTCTAAAGTTTCTTTCTCAAAGAACTCTTTCAACAATAAGTTTGGAGTTCCATTAAGCATGTTTAATACACCTCAATCATCCAAATTTACAATTCTTGAAGTTGGTATGGACAGAAAAGGTCAGATAGATAATTTGACTAGATTAATTAAGCCTGATATTGGTTTGATCACGAACATATCATTCTCCCACATAAAAAATTTCAAAAATTTAGATCAAATAGCCGAAGCTAAAGGAGAAATAATAAACAATATATTACCTCATGGAGTATTAGTGATAAATAGAGATGATCGATACTACAATTATCATTTTAAAAAAGCTAAAGAGAGAAAACTGAATATAATCTCATTTAGTAAAATTAATAAAGAGGCTGATATATGTATATTAAATATAAAAAAAAATAATAAAAATTTTATCTTAAACGTAAAAATTAAAGATAAAACAAAATCATTTATAATAGATAAAAATTTAATAAACTATAGAGAAAACATTCTTGCTTCACTGGGGATAATATCAAGTTCTGTTAATATAAACAAAATAAGTAAAAAACTTTTTTATGGTTTTAAAATTCCAAAGAGTAGAGGCTCAACAATTATAATTAAGAAAAAAGCAAAAAAAATAACTATTATAGACGAGAGCTATAATTCAAATCCTTTATCTTTTAAGCATGCTTTGAATAATTTTGATAAAAAAATGACTACCCAAAAAAATAAATTTATTTTAATCGGAGATATGCTCGAGCTTGGTAAATATTCAAAAAAATTACATATTGAATTATCAGAACATATTAATAAATCTAGAATAAATAAGGTTTATACAATTGGAAAATTTACAAAGTATACATTTAACAAATTAAAACCACAAATTAAAGGTAAAATATTGAAAAAAAAAGAGGAGGTTTTTAAATTAATTGAGAAAGATCTTCCACACAATAGTTTTTTAATGGTAAAAGGTTCAAACTCAACAGGTTTAAATAAAATTATACAAAGTTTGTAAATTGATTATGCTATATAATTTGTTAACAAGTTATTCAGATATATATTCATTTTTAAATATATTCAATTTCTTAACTGTAAGAACTGGATTAGCAATAATTACTGCGATGGTTGTTGTATTTTTAATTGGAGATAAATTTATAAAATTTTTCTCAATAAAAAAAATCACAAATCCAATTCGCTCTGATGGTCCTGAAAATCATTTAATAAAAAAGATAGGCACACCAACAATGGGTGGTGTGTTAATATTAATTGGATTATTTGTTGCAGTTTTTTTATGGGCAGACTTAAAAAACCCTTTTAATTGGCTATTAATATTTATTACTTTCTCTTTTGGTGCACTTGGTGCTTTTGATGATTATATAAAGATAAAGATTAAAAGTTCAAAAGGTATTTCCTATAAATTAAAATTACTATTACAAATTACTATAGCTATCATCTCACTGTTTATACTATACAATTTTATTAATACTGAGCAAATTTCAAATTTATATATTCCTTTTTTTAAAAACTTGGCAATTAACCTTGGTTGGTTTTTTATACCATTTTATTTATTTGTAATTGTAGGATCATCTAATGCTGTGAATCTGACCGACGGACTTGACGGACTTGCAACAGTTCCTGTAATCCTAGTTGCTGGATGTTTTGCTTTTATCAGTTACGTATCTGGAAATATAATTTTCGCGGAGTATTTATTAATACCATATATAGAAGGAGTAGGGGAAGTGTCAGTTTTTTGTGGCGCTATAATAGGTTCATCAATTGGTTTTTTGTGGTTTAACGCACCACCTGCTAAAATATTCATGGGCGATACTGGCTCTTTGGCCCTAGGAGGATCTTTGGGCGCAATAGGAGTTGTTACTAAACATGAAATTGTTTTAGCAATCACTGGCGGTTTATTTGTTCTTGAAGCAGTATCAGTCATAGTACAAGTGATCTCTTTTAAACTTACCGGTAAAAGAATATTTATGATGGCGCCTATTCACCATCATTTTGAAAAAAAGGGCTGGGCCGAGTCCACAGTCGTTATACGTTTTTGGATCATATCTTTAATATTAGCCATGATTGGTTTGGCGACATTAAAATTAAGATAATGGTTAATTTAAAAAATAAAAATATTTTAATTTATGGTTTTGGGGCAAGTGGTAAATCTTGCTTAAATTTTTTAAAAAGAAATAATAAAATTAAGATTTATGATGACAATAAATTTATCATACCTAAAAAATTCCTGGGTTTTTTCATAAATAAAAATTATATTAAATCTTTTTTTTTTGATTACATTATCTTAAGTCCAGGAATTGACATAAATAATTGCTCATTGAAAAAATATCTAAATATTAACAACTCAAAAGTGATTACTGACCTAGATGTATTTTACTCCAAATTTTTTAATAACACAAAAATTACAATAACCGGAACAAATGGAAAATCCACCACTGTAAAGCTTTTATATGAAGTTTTTAAAGATTCAAAAAAAGATGTCAGGTTAGTTGGAAATATTGGAAAACCAGTATTAAACGAGATAAATATTAAAAGAAATACTATCTTTATTATTGAGGCATCATCATACCAACTAGAATATTCCAAGTTTTTTAAAACTAATATTTCTGTAATTCTAAATATTGAAACAGACCATTTAGAAAGACATAAAACTTTCATATCATATGTAAATTCTAAATTTAAATTAATAAAAAACCAAGAAAAGAGAGGTATAGCCATTGTACAGAATAAGGACAATATATTGAAAAAAAAAATTTTACTGTTGCAAAATAAAGTCAAGGTCTTGAAAATCAATTTAAACAGCAAACTTAATATTTTATCAAAAGTTACTAATAGATATTTAAATAACGGTATTAATAAAGATAATTTTAGATTTGTTTATAAAATTGCCAAATTATTTAATTTAACAGATAAACAAATAATAATTACTGCAAACAAATTTAAAGGTTTGCCTTATAGACAAACTATCATTTATAAAAGTAAAAATTTGATTGTAATTAATGACTCGAAATCGACCAGTTTTTCCTCAAGTTATAATCTTTTAAAAAAATATAAAAATATATATTGGTTAGTAGGAGGTATATTAAAAAAAGGTGATAGGTTTAACCTTAAAAAAAAATATCTTAAACATATAAAAGCCTATATTTTTGGGAAAGATTTAAAAAATTTTTCAGATCAATTAAAAGATAAAATCCCAATTAAAAAATTTAACAATATTAAAGTTGCTATAAAAGTTATTTTCAAGGACATGAAACAAAATCAAAATCAAAATCAAATCAATTTAATTTTTAGTCCATCAGGAGCCTCTTTCGATCAATTTAAGAACTTTGAAAAAAGAGGAGAATATTTTAACTATTTAATTAAAAAAAAATTAAAACAAAAAAATGAAAAATAAATTTTTTTTATTTTATTACAATTGGTGGAAAAATATAGATAAAATTATCTTATTATTAATTGTCACTTTATTTTTGTTAGGTCTTTTCTTTTCACTAGCTTCTACATCTATTATTGCTTCCGAAAAAATGAATACTAATTCTTATTATTTTTTTTTAAAACATTTTATTTTTATAATAATTAGTTTCACATTTGTCGTTTTTTTTTCAGCTTTCGATAAAGAAAAACTAGTAAATTTTTGTCTAATTATGTTTTTCATATCTTTTATATTTTTAATCTTAGTTCCATTAGTTGGAGTTGAAGTAAAAGGGTCTAAAAGATGGATTGATCTCTCCTTTTTTCCGAGATTTCAACCAATCGAACTTTTAAAGCCATTTATAATAGTAGCGATAAGTTTTTTATTGAGCTTTCAAAACATCAAAGGAATTTATTTAAAATATTTTTTTAGTTTATTAATAGTTTCACCAATAGTTTTTTTACTTGTTTTACAACCAGATATAGGTCAATCATTTTTAATTATATCTGTCTGGATGTCCTTAATATTTATTTCGGGTATTAATCTAATTTTATTTTTCTCTTTTTTTTTTGTTATAAGTGGCGTTTTAGGTTATATGGTTTTTTTTATACCGAAATTTACCTATATAAAGAAAAGAATTCTCTCATACCTTGACCCTACACAAGGTGATAGTTACCAATCTGACAAAGCATCTGAAGCGATTATGAATGGGGGTTTGTTTGGTAAAGGAATTGGTGAGGGAACTTTAAACTCAAAAGTGCCTGAAGCTCATACGGATTATATTATTTCAGTGATTTCAGAGGAATTTGGAGTATCAATTGTTGTTATTATAATGCTGATTTTTTTATTCTTAGCATTTAAAGTAATAAAAAAAATTGATAATGAAAATGATGAATTAGTTAAATTAATTCTATTGGGATCAATAACATTATTGCTTTTACAAACAATAGTACACATTGGTGTTAATATTGGTTTTTTCCCAACAACTGGAATGACACTACCCTTTCTTAGTTATGGAGGTTCATCAATTATAAGTACGGCAATTTTTTCTGGAATTATTTTAAATCTTACAAAAAGAAAAGTTCAATATTAATGAAAAAAGTTTTAATAGTAACCGGTGGGTCAGGAGGTCATATCACACCAGCTCTATCACTCTATGAACACTTAAAATATACTTGTCAAGTTTCATTAGTTACAGATCAGAGAGGAGAAAAGTTTATTGATAAAGAAAAATATAAATATAATGTAATTAATACTCCGAATCTATTATCAAGATTAGTTTTAATACCAATTAAAATTCTTTCATTCATATTTTCATTTTTTAAAAGTATAACTTTTTTATATAAAAAAAAATTTGATATATTAATTAGCACCGGTGGATATTCTTCTATTCCACTGTGCATATCTGCAAGATTACTCGGAGTTAAATTATTTTTAGTAGAACCTAATATGGTATTAGGTAGATCAAATAAATATATGTTAGATTATGCAGAAAAAATTTTATGCTATAATGAAAACTTACTTAATTTTCCCAGCAAATTTAAAAATAAATTAAAAATTATCCAGCCATTATTATTAGAAAAAAATTATAAATCAAAAAAAAATAGAAATTTTGATTTTAAAAAAAAAATTAAAATATTAATTCTTGGTGGAAGTCAAGGTGCTAAATTTTTTGATGAATTTTCTAAAGAATTCATTATAAAACTCTCTAAAATAGTAAATGTTGAGGTTATGCAACAAATGTCAAGTAAGAGAAAGATAGAAAATTTTGAAAATCTTTATAATAAAAATGGTATTAAAAATATAATTTTTGACTTTGATATGGATATGGCAGATAAGATGGGCGATTATAATATTGCCATTACAAGATGCGGCGCTTCTACACTTGGTGAATTGACCCATTTAAATGTGCCATTTATAGGTATACCTTTTCCTTTTGCTAAAGATAATCATCAACTTGAAAACGCAATGTCGTATGAAAAAAATAAATGTTGTTGGGTTTTTGAGCAAAAAGATACTAATGTAGATTTAGTTTTGGATCTCTTCGACAAATTTATTAAAGACAATAAAATTTATTACGAAAAATACCAAAATATTGTCAAAATTTCCTATGAAAACAAGTGGGATATTATAAACAAAAAAATAAATAAGATTGTAAATGAAAATTAAATTAGCGAAAACAGAAAATATTCATTTTATTGGTATCGGCGGCATAGGCATGAGTGGCCTTGCAATAATAATGAAGGGACTAGGTTTTAGAGTTCAAGGGAGTGATCTTTATTTAAGTAAAAATGTTGAAAGGTTAAAAAAAAGAAAAATAAAAACTTTTTTAAAACATAAAAAAGATAATGTTAAAAATACAACTATAATAGTTATTTCATCAGCAATTAAAAAAAATAACCCTGAAATTGTAGAGGCAAGACGTAGAAATCTTCCAATTTATAAAAGAGGAGAAATGTTAGGTCATATAGTATCTTTAATGAAAAATATTGTTGTTGCAGGATCACACGGCAAAACAACTACTACTTCATTAATATCTTCAATATTTTCAAAGACAAAAATAGATCCTACTATTATTAATGGTGGAGTTTTAAATTCAAATGGAAATTCTGCAAAATTAGGAAAAAGTGATTGGGGTATACTGGAGGCTGACGAGTCAGATGGAAGCTTTTTAGATATACCCACTACCTATTCAATTATAACAAATGTTGATAAAGAGCACCTAGATTTCTACACTTCTATGAAAAAGCTTAGAAAAGATTTTATAAAATTTATTGAAAAAACACCGTCATTTGGAAAAAGTTATATTTGTATAGACGACTTGGAAAATAAAAATATCTTAAAAAATTTAAATACAAAAAACTTTCTTACTTATGGCGTAAATAAAAAATCGAACTTTAAAATAAAAAATGTTAGGCATAATATAAAATTTTCTTCATTTGACTTATCTATATCGGTTCCAGGAAAAAAAAGAGACGAGATAAATAAAATCCAAATCCCGATTATAGGATTGCATAATATAAGAAATGCTACAGCTGCCGTGGCGGTATGTTATACCATAGGTATTTCAAAGAAAATTATCAAAAATGGATTAAGAAAATTTCAAGGGGTTCAAAGAAGATTTAATCATATATTTACTTATAGAAATTCTAAATTTATAGATGATTATGCACATCATCCAACTGAAATTAGCTCAGTTTTAGAGAGCATTAAACTAGTTTATAAGAATGAGAAACTAGTTTGTATCTTTCAGCCCCATAGAGTTTCAAGATTAAATAATTTAAAAAATGAATTTTCTAAATGTTTTAAGTCTGCTGATTATTTAATACTTTGTCCTATTTATAAAGCTGGTGAAAATATAAAATTACGCTTTAATTATGAAAAATTTGCAAAAGAAATCATAAAAAATTCTGGTGTACAACTTTTTTTAGTTAAAAATAGCGAGGATCTAATTAAATTTGTTAAACAAAATATATTTGGTAAAAATATAGTAATTGGGATGGGTGCTGGCACGATATCAAACTGGATCAGGATGATGCCAGAAAAATTATAATGGAAATTGAAGATATTAGAAAAATTCAATCAGAAATAAAAGGTAAGATTTTTTTTGATTATAGCGTTAAAAATTTGAACTGGTTTAATATTGGTGGATTAACAAAAGTTTTTTTTAAGCCAGAAAGTCTTAATGAACTAATTAAATTTTTAAGAATATATAACAGGAGGGGAAAAATTTTTATTCTCGGCGCGGGATCTAATATTTTATTTTCTGATGACACATTTAATGGCGTTATAATTAAACTCGGAAAAAGATTTAATAACATATCACTCTTAGACGAAGTGAAAGTAATTGCAGGAGGCAATGTATTAGACAGGAATTTATCTGAATTTTGTATGGAAAATGAAATTTCAGGTATGGAATTTTTATCATGTATACCAGGATCAATTGGTGGAGGTATTAGGATGAATTCAGGATGTTATAGAAGAGAATTTAAAGATATTCTGCTCTCTATTCAGGCAATTGATTTCGACGGTAATATAATAAATATTAGTTCAAATGAGATAGATTTTAAATATAGAGAGACTAATATCCCCAATGATCTTATATTTTTGAGTGCTACTTTTATAGGGACGAAAAAAAATAAAAAACTTATAAATGAAAAAATAATCAAACTAAAAAATGAAAAAGAACAAACACAACCCTCTAGAGTTAAAACAGGCGGTAGTACATTTAAAAATCCCACAAACAAAACAAAAAGAAAAGTTTGGGAGCTTATAAAAGAGACAGTTCCAGAAAATATCAAGTTTGGCGATGCAGAAATCTCTAAGCATCATTCAAATTTTTTTGTTAATACAAAAAATGCAAAATCTAAAGATATGATAAAGTTAATTAATTTTACAAAAAAAGAAGTCAGAAAAAAATTTAATATACAATTAGATTTGGAAGTTGTTTTAGTTGACTAGGATGACAAAAAAAATTGCGATCTTAGCGGGCGGGTACTCCAAAGAGAGGGAGATTAGTTTAAAAACTGGTAAAGAAGTATTTAAGAGCTTAAAAAAAAAATATAATGTAGTTTTAATCGATCCAAAAAGAGATTTAATACATAAGCTTAATAAATATAATCCAGATGTAGTATTTAATGCTCTGCACGGTAGATTTGGGGAAGACGGTTTTATTCAAGAAATATTAGAAATACAAAAAATTAAATATACCCACTCAGGAGTTTTGTCGTCTTTCTTATCAATAGATAAAGAAATCTCAAAAAGTATATTTAGAAAAAATGGAATTTTAACCCCCAAAAGCTTCGTTCACTCTTTCAAAAATACACCTAGAGACATAAGTAAGAAAATATCTAGAAAACTTGGCTTCCCTGTTGTTATTAAACCAATCAATGAAGGATCAAGTGTTGGTGTGTACATTTGTTCAAAAAAAAATATTGAAAAAAATTTGAAAAAATTACATGATTACAATAAGATTTTAGTAGAAGAATATATTCCAGGCAAAGAAATTCAAGCTGCGATTATGGGTGAAAGAAAAATCGGTGCAATTGAACTTATCCCTAAAAGAAAATTTTATGATTATAAAGCTAAATATAAAAAGAGCGCTAATACAAAACATATTATGCCTGCTGGTATACCTATAAAGTATTATAAAATCGTTAATGAAATAGCTCTTAAAGCACATAAACTTTTAAAATGTAGAGGTATTACAAGATCTGATTTTAGGTTTTATAAAAATAAATTTTATTTATTAGAGCTCAATACACAGCCAGGCATGACTTCTTTATCTTTGGTCCCGGAAATAGCAAAGTATAATAAAATTAATTTTTTCGAATTGTTAGATTGGTTAGTGAAAGATGCATCAATTAACAAATAAAAAAAAAATAGTTATTTTTTTAATATTTTTATTAGTTTTACTTTCCTCCTTAAATAATAAAAATTTAACAAAATATAATTCAGATTTATTTAAAATTAAAAGTATTAAAATTAACGGGTTAGATAATGAAAAATATGAAAAAAAAATTGTAAATGCATTAAATTACCTAAATAATGAGAACTTAATATTTTTGGACAAAGATAAACTTACTAAAATATTGAATAATTTTAATTTTTTAAATAATTTTTCAGTATTTAAAAATTATCCAAAAAGAATAATTGTCAATTTAGAGCAAGCTTCCCTTGTTGCGATATATTATAATAATGGCAATCAGTATTATATTGGTTCAAACGGAAAAATTCTAAATTCTGAAGACGTATCTAATGGTAGTTTTAATTTACCAAAAGTATATGGAAAATTTAAAACCAGTGAACTTATTAATCTTATGAATCTTTTAAATAAAAATCATATTAAATTTAATAGTATAGAGACAATTTTTTATTTTGAAAGTAAAAGGTGGGATCTTCAATTAAAAAATAATATTTTAATTAGATTACCAAACATAGATATAGATATCGCAATTGAACTAGCAAAAAAAATTATTGAAGACGATCAATTTAATGAAAAAATTATTGATTTGAGAGTAGCAAATCAAGTAATTATAAATAATGAGTGATGATAATTTTTATTCCATAATTGATTTTGGTTCTTCAAAAATAAGATTAGGAATTTTTAGTGATTATCTTCCAGACTCAAAATATATAAAAGAATATAATATTAATGATAAAGTCAATAAAGACAAAATACAGTTTGAAAAAATTATTGAAAACATAGTTTTTGAAACAGAAAAAGAAATTGATCGTCATCTAACAAATATAAATATTATGATTGATACCACGGATACGCTGTCGATAGATTTGTCCATAAAAAAAAAAATTGAAAATATAAAGATAGATAAGTTAATTTTAAAAAATTACGTAAATGAAGCAAGGATCCTAATTGGAAAAAACTATAAAAATTTTAATATACTTCATTTAATTATTTCGAAATATATTCTAGATGACAATGAGTTTTTAGAAATACCAATTGATCATACATCAAATAATTTAATTATTGAGTTTAAATTTATACTTTTCCCCAAATATAAAATTGAATTTTTAAGAAACCTTTTTAAAGATAGACATATTTCAATAGACCGTTTTTTTAATTCTAGTTATATTAAATCATCTAATTATAATAAATATTTTGAAAAATTCGAAATTAAATTTTTTCTAGATATTGGATTTAAAAAATCAAGTTTATCAATTTATAATGGTAACAGACTATCAAGTATAAATTATCTGCCACTAGGCGGAGAGCATATTACTCAAGATATATTAAAAATTTTAAATATTGATCATGCAAAAGCTGAAAAGTTTAAGCAAAATATCAATCAGTCAAACACTTCTATAAAAACTGAGGATACCAAAGATACACTTATAAAAGTTGTTCATGCAAGAATAGAAGAAATAATTGATCTTAGTTTTAAAGCTATAAATTTTGATCTTTTCAAAAACAAGAAATCAATACTTGTTTTTATGGGAGAGGGATCAAAAATACTAAGTAAAAATTCAATTTATTTAAAAGACGATTATAATTTTTTCGATGATATGAACTTTTTTGAAGATAGCTCAGAATCAATTTGTAAGGCTGCCTATTTACACAATGAGATTAGCAGTCTTCAAGAGGTGAATATTTTAAATAAAGTTAAAAAAAAAAGAGGTTTTTTTGAGAGATTATTCCATCTCTTGGGCAAATAGTCGTATTTATCTGTAATATTTCTTGTTTTTTTAAATTTTAGCAAATTGGGTATAAAAATGAATGTCTATATTAACCCAGAAAACATTAAAAAAAATAGTCAATATTTCAGGCATTGGTTTACATACTGGAAAAACAACAAATGTAAAAATTTGTCCTTTACCCGCTAACTCAGGGATAGTTTTCAAAAGAGTAGATTTAAAGGGTGAAAAAAATACTATCCTACCAAATTTTTTAAACGTAAGTGATACATTACTTTGTACCACAATTGAAAATGAGTTCGGAATTAAAGTTTCGACAATTGAGCATTTAATGGGCGCTTTATTTGGGCTAGGTATTGATAACGCTTTAATTGAAATTGATAATCAAGAAATTCCAATTTTAGATGGTTCAGCAATTAATTGGATTGATTTAATTAAAAATAGTGGAATTGAAAATACAAGTGTACCAATTAAGATAATTAAGATTGAAAATAAGGTAGAAATTAAAGACGGTGAAAAATCAATATCAATTGACAAATCAAACGTGACTTTAGATATTGATTTTGAAATCAAGTATCCAGGGTGCTTAATTGGGACGCAAAGAAACAAAATTAATGTGTTTAACGACAATTTAAATAATATTTACTCTTCAAGAACATTTTGTAAATTTGAAGATATCGACAAACTTAAATCACTTGGTCTTGCAAAAGGGGGAAGTTTGAAAAATGCTTTAGTCGTAAAAAATTATAATTTAATGAATGAAGAAGGATTAAGAAACGCTAAAGAATTTGTGAATCATAAAATTCTTGATTGTATGGGGGATTTATATCTTTCTGGTTATAAAATTATTGGGTCCCTAGTTTGTTCACAAGGTGGACATAGTCTAACAAATAGATTATTAAGAAAAGTTTTTAGTGACAAATTAAACTATTCTTTAATAGAGCTTAAAGGTAAGAGTTTGCCGCATTCTTTGCTGCACTTTCACAAGTTAAAATCAATAGCTTAGATCTTATATATTTTTAAAAATTCTGATAATACTTATCAGATGAATTTTAAAATTTTATTCATTTTATTTTTTTTGATATTTGCATTGAATAACTGTTCGCAAAAAAAATCTCAGGTAGATCAGATAAAAGAAACAAATATAGAAGAGCAAATGAGAATTGTTTATAATGAGGGTATGCTTGAATTAGACCGTGGAAATAGTTTGAGTGCTGCAAAAAAATTTTCAGAGGCTGAAATATTGTTTCCTCAATCTGTCTGGGCTCCAAGATCTGCACTAATGACTGCGTATTCATATTACTCTTATGGATATTTTTTTGATACTATAGACGAACTTAATAGATATTTAAAAACATATCCTCTACACAACAGACAAAGTTATGCTTATTACCTTTTAGCTTTATGTTATTACGAGCAAATAATTGATGAAAAAAAAGATTTAGAACCGATTATAAGCTCAAAAAAATATTTTAACCTAATTATCGAAAAATACCCAAAAAGCGAGTTCGCTTCGGATGCAAAATATAAAATGGAATTAATTGATGAAATTTTGGCATCAAAGGAAATGTATCTTGGTAGATACTATATAGAAAAGGAAAAATGGATACCTGCAATAAATAGATTTAAAACTGTTTTAAAGGATTATGATAAAACTATTTATACAGAGGAAGCATTACATAGGTTAGTTGAAATACATTACAAACTTGGACTTATTGAAGAGTCGAGAAAATATGCAAATTTACTTGGATATAATTACCAATCAGGTGAATGGTATTTAAAATCTTATAAAATTTTTAACACAGATTACGAAAAATCTGTTTTAAAAACACCATTAAAGAAAAAGAAAAAAAGCTCACTACTAAAAAAATTTAAATCACTTTTGGAATAATTTATGAGTACTAAATTAATTAAAAAAGATTATTTAAATAAAATAAAGACTCTTAAAAATCATGATAAATCATATTATGACGAAAATAATCCAAAAATTACTGATGCAGAATACGACTTACTTAAAAAGGAAATTTTAAAAATAGAAAGAAAATTTCCTAACATAATAGTTAAAAATTCCCCGTCCTCAACCGTTGGCTTTAAACCCTCAAGAAATTTTTTAAAAGCAAATCATAGAGTGAGAATGTTGTCATTATCAAATGTCTTCTCGGAAAATGATTTATTAAATTTTGAAAAAAAATTAATTAATTTTTTAGATTACAAAAATAATTATAACTTTAGTTACAGTGTTGAACCTAAAATAGATGGAATATCTGCATCTTTAACTTATAAAAATGGTAAATTAATTGGTGGTTTATCAAGAGGTGATGGTCTAACAGGAGAGCTTATAACAGAAAATCTTAAGACTATAAAAGATATACCAAAGGAAATAAATTTTAAAGATTTTCCCAAAGATATAGATGTGAGGGGTGAGGTTTTTATTAATAATAATGACTTTAAAAGAATGAAAGACACTTTTGCAAATGCAAGAAATGCTGCATCTGGTTCCTTAAGACAAAAAGATCCGAACCAAACCAAAAAAATACCTTTAAAATTTATTGCTTATAGTTACGGGTATGTTGAAAAAAATAACTTTAAAACACAAAGTGGATTTATCAAAAGTTTAAAAAAATGGGGATTTAAAACAAATAAACTAAACTCCGTGATATCAGGTATCCAAAACTTGGTAAATCACCATAAAAAATTTGAGACACTGAGGTTTGAATTAAATTATGATGTAGACGGATTGGTGTATAAAATAAATGATTTAGATCTTCAGGAAAGATTGGGTTTTGTTGCGAATGCCCCAAGGTGGGCTACAGCACATAAATTTTCTGCGCAAAGTTCTTTTTCAGAAATATTAGATATTGACATACAAATAGGCAGAACAGGTGCATTAACACCAGTTGCAAAAATTAAACCTGTTAATATAGCAGGAGTAGTTGTATCTAACGCGTCATTGCATAATGAGGATGAAATTTTAAGAAAAGATATTAGAGTAAATGATATAGTTAAAATTGAGAGAGCAGGCGATGTGATACCTCACGTAATAGATGTAGATTTGACTAAAAGAAAAAAAAACTCAAAAAAATTTGTATTTCCAGATAAATGTCCATCTTGTGGATCAAAAATAATTAAAGAATATAATAAAAATACTAAAAAATATGATGCTATAAAAAGATGCTCTTCTGAAGGTTATGATTGTGAAAAAATGTCGATTGAAAAAATAAAACATTTTATATCTAAAGATGCATTAAATATAGATGGATTTGGAAAAAAAGTTGTAGAAAAATTTTGGGATCTTAATTTTATTAAATTTCCTTATGATATATTTAGACTAAATTATAATGAAATTGAAAAATTGGAAGGTTGGGGAAAATTATCAGTTTCTAATCTTAAATATTCTATAGATAGCTCAAAAAGTGTTTCTTTGGATAAACTAATATACTCTTTGGGTATAAGACACATTGGACAAGAAAATGCAAAATTAATAGCAGAATCTATTTTAACAATCGAAAACTTAGGAAAAATCAATTCAAATTACGATTTTAAAAACCTATTAAATATTGATGGTATTGGAGAGACTCAAATCAAATCTTTGGTGAACTTTTTTTCGAATGAAACGAATCTGAAAATAATTAAAGAATTGAAATCTTGTTTAAAAATAAAAAATATAACAAAAATAAATAACGGTAAGCTCAGAGATAAAACATTTTTGATAACTGGGAAACTAAATGGAATAAGTAGAGCTGAAGTTAAGTCTTTAATAGAAAAAAATTCAGGAAAAATTTTAAGCTCTGTTAATAGTAAATTAAATTTTTTAGTAATTGGAGACAAACCTACAAATAAAAAAATAATTAAGGCTAGAGAACTTAATATTGAAACAATTTCCCAGGGTGAACTCCTAAATATATTAAAATAAATTTTTTAACCATTTTTTTTCATTTATTTTCAAAAAATTTTTATATTTTAAATAAATATTTAAATGATAATTTTTTAAATAATTTTTTTCTTTATTATTAAGCAACTTAAAATTAATCATATCTAAATCTAATGGAACGTATGTTAAATTATCAAAAAATAAATGATTCTTATTTTTTTTAATAAAAATTAGGTTCTCAATTCTAATTCCAAATTTATTTTCGCTATAATATCCGGGCTCATTGCTAAGGATCATTCCCTCTTTAAGAGGAATGTTATTATTTTTGGATATTGATTGTGGCCCTTCGTGAACGTTTAAAAAAAACCCTACACCATGACCAGTTCCATGAGCGTAATCTAAACCAATAGACTTTAACCAAAATCTTGCTTTTTGGTCTAATTTCGCCCCTGTATAATTTTTTTTAAACTTTGTGCTAACCACAGCAATATGTCCCTTTAAAACTCTGGTAAAAATATTTTTTATTTTTATATTTGGTTCAGTAAAGCATACTGTCCTAGTAACATCTGTTGTGCCAAACCTGTATTGTCCGCCTGAGTCAAATAAATAGATATCGTTTTTTTTTATTTTTCTATTTGTATGATTAGTTGCATTATAATGAATTATAGATCCATTAGAGCCTGATGCAGATATTGTTTTAAAGCTTGGGTATAAATAGTTATTACTTTTTTTTCTATATTTTTCTAAATTCTTTTCTAAATATATTTCATTTTTTAAATTTTTTGTACTTTTAATCCAATATATGAATTTTGTTAACGCAAGACCATCATCAAAATGTGCTTTTTCCATATTTGTTATTTCTGTCTTATTTTTAATGGACTTAAGTGAGTAACAAGGATCAATAGAATTAATTATTTTGAATTTTGATTTTAATAAATTTTCGAAATATACAGAGCATGTTTTGTTATCGATGAGTATATTTTTTCCTTTGATAAATTTAAAAACTTCAAAAAAATTTTCCTTTTCTACAAAAGAAATATTATCAAAAATCTTACGATTTTTTAAACTATCACATTTTTTTTTATCTGAAAAAAAGTAAATCTTTTTATCCATTGTGAGAATAATTTGACAATTTGGACTAGGGCTATAAGGGTTGTCCCTTCCTCTAATATTTAATAGCCATGCTACATTTTCTGGGGCACTAATAAATATATTATCAATTTTTTTTAATTTTAATATTTTTAAGAGTTTACGTATTTTACTTTTATGATCCTCGCCTGTAATGGTTTTGTTTAAATAAAAAAATTTATTATTTTTTTTTTTTCTTAATTTTACTATATTTACTAAGTCAATGAGATTACGTTGAATAGGTTTTAAGATGCACTCAGAAAAATTACTTCTTAAAAGCTCTGAGGTAAAAAATTTTGGATCATATCCGAGTTTTAGGTTTTTAGTATAATTTTTTATATTTAATTTAGAGATTTCCAAAATAATAAATTTATTTTTTGTTTCATTTTTTGCTTGTATTGTATACCTACCATCTACAAATAATAAATTTTTACTATTCAAGATTATACATAGTCCTGCAGAACCACTAAAACCAGAAATTTTTTCTAATCTATTAATTTCAGCGTATTCCTGAAAATATTCATCATTTTTTGGAATAATGTAACCATCAATATTATATTTATAAAAACATTTTTTTAAATTTTTTAATATATCCATGCTCACTTCAATCTTTTTTGATATCTAATCCAACCAGGACTTTTAATCTCATTTCCACCTTCAATATCTTGATTAAAGTCAAAATCCAGATCATCTTCAATATTTGCATTAATATTTTTATTTAAGTTTTCATCGGGCAACTCCTCTACAAATCGCGATGCTAAACTATCTATCCAATCTCCTTGATAAAACCTATTCATTGAAAAAGATATATTTACCAATTTTTTAGCCCTTGTGATACCAACGTACGCAAGTCTTCTTTCTTCTTCTAATCCTTTTTCACCTTTTTCTTGTATTGATTTTTGATGTGGAAAAAGACCCTCTTCCCAACCTGGTAAAAATACAATGTCAAATTCTAAACCTTTTGAGGCATGCATTGTCATTAAATTTACTTTTTGTCCTTCCCAATTTTGATCTATAGATGTTGCAAGAGATACATGTTCTAAGAAACTCTCTAAATTATCAAATTCTTTCATTGCATTTAGTAGTTCTTTAATATTTTCAAGTCTATTTTCATTTTCTAAATCTTTTTTATTTTTTAACATTTGACTATAACCAGACTCATCCAAAATTGTCTGCAACAACCTCACATGATTAGGGTTATTTGTTAGATCATTTTTCCATTTACCAATTAGACCAATTATTGAATTTAAACCAATCTTTGTCTTTGGTTTAATTTTATTCATTTCTAATAATTTTTTGGAAGATTCTATTAACGAAAATTTATTAATTTTACTAAATTCACTTATTTCTTTTATAGTAGTTGAACCAATTGATCGTTTTGGTACATTTACAATTCTCTCAAAAGCAAGGTCATCTTTTTGCTGTTTAACTATTCTTAAGTAAGCTATACAATCTTTGATTTCAGACCTTTCATAAAATTTAGTGCCACCTATTATTCTATAAGGAATTCCTATTTTTAAAAATCTTTCTTCAAATTCCCTGGTTTGAAATATTGCTCTAACCAAAATAGCCATACTATTGAAGCCATATTGATTATTTAATTCCTCAACTTTTACACCTACGTTTATAGCTTCATCTTTTCCACTTTTATAACAATTTAAATTTATTAATTCTCCTTTAGCTCCATCTGTATATAACGTTTTACCTACTCTATTTTTATTATTTTCAATTAATTTTGATGCCGTACTTAAAATATTTTGTGATGATCTGTAGTTTTTTTCCAATCTAATAATTTTTGTATTTTCATAGTATTTATCAAATTCAAGGAAATTTTTAATTTCGGCCCCTCTCCAACTATAAATAGATTGATCATCATCTCCTACACAACACAAATTTTTGTTTGAGCTTGATATTAAATTAAGCCACTTACTTTGAATAAAATTTGTATCTTGATACTCATCAACTAGAATAAATTTAAAATTTTTAGAATACATTAAACAAATATCTTTGTTATTTTCAAATAATTTTACACAGTGGAGTATTAAATCACCAAAATCGCATGAATTTAAACTTATTAGTTTCTCTTGATATATACTATAAATTTTAATAAATTTTTTTTCTAAAATATCTGTTTTTTTTAGTGTTACGTCATTAGGATACCATCCCTTGTTCTTCCATTTATCTATAATTGATAAAATATAATTAGGAGATATTTTTTTTGTATCAATATTTTCGGAATTACATATATTTTTTATTAGTCGTGTTTGATCGTCTCTATCTAAAATTGTAAAATTGTGATTTAAACCAATTGCTTTAGCGTGCTTCCTTAAAAGTTTTGCGCAAATAGAATGGAAAGTTCCTAACCACGATAACCCTGGAGTATTTTTATTTAAAATAGTTGATATTCTATTTTGCATTTCTTTGGCAGCTTTATTTGTAAAAGTTACTGCAAGTATTTGGTTAGGAAATGCTTTTTTATTTTCAATAATATATGCTATTTTTGATGTGAGCACTTTGGTTTTTCCGGATCCAGCACCAGCTACTATTAACAGCGGTCCATCTAAATAGGAAACAGCTTCAATTTGTTCTTTATTAAGATTCTGAAGATATTTTAAATTTTTCATTTTACTTATTTTCTATAGTATAAGTCTGAAAATCCTATGAGAAATATTTTCAAAAAATTGGATACATTTAAGCTAATTTTCATAACATTTGGAATAGTTTTTTCATTTATATTATTTTTATCTATACCGACTATTTTTAACTATAAAATTCTATCGACCAAAATTGAAAAAAAAATCGAATCGGATTTTAGTTTAAAAGTTTCAAATATAAAAAATATTAAATACAGATTTATTCCCTCACCACATCTCAACATAGGTAGTGGCAATTTTTACTTGGATGATAATCAAAAAAATCTTATTTCAGAATTAAAAGATATTAAATTATATGTATCTATTTTTAATCTTTATAAAGCAAAAAATATAAAAATAAAAAAAATAATATTCGAGAAAGAAAATTTTTATTTAAATTATTCATCACTAAGGAAAATTATTGATCATATTTATAATAAAAAAACTAAAGAAATTATAATAAAAAAATCCAAATTTTTTATTATTGATCCAAATAAGAATGTTTCAGCGATATCACCATTACAAAAATTTAGATATTTCACAAATAACAAAACAAATCAAAAAAAAATAAAAATTACTGGAAATATTTTTGACACTGACTACGATTTTAAGTGGAGCAATGATGCAAATAGCAAAAATCTTTCGAATTTTAATATGAAATTTAAAAATCCTAATATTCTACTTCAAAATAGTTTGGAAATTCAAGATCATAATAAGAGGGAAGGAGAAATAAAAATAAACTTTATAAGTAGCAAATTATATATTGATTATACATATGATAAAAAATTAATTAATTTTAAATCAAGAGAAGAAAAAAATTCACCTTTTTCAATCAATGGAAATATAAATCTCAGTCCATTCTATTTTAATTTTGAGTCTAATATTAAAAATAATAATATTGATATTATAATTAAATCTATTTTGCTTAATTATTTTAATTTTAAGGACCAAGTTCATCCAAATCTAAACGGAACAATTAATATTAATCTAAAAAAAATTAAAAATGCATATTTTAATAATGGACATGTTAAATTTAGCTTTAACAACTCTCAAATTATTATTGATGACAACAAAATTAATGTAAGAAATATTGGTGAAATAAACTTAATAAAGAACTCTTTTTACGAGCAGAATGGAAATGTCTTTTTCATAACAGACTTAGTATTAAATATAAATGATGAAAAAGAATTTTATAAACGATTATCAATACCAATAAAAAACAGAGTTAATTTAAAGAAAATATTTCTAACTTTAGAAAAAAATATTGATAACGATAATTTCTCAATTTACAACTTTTCTATAAATAAGAAATCAAAACAATCTATAAACGGCGAGGGTTTAAGAAATTTAGAAAAACTTGAGTTTGATAATTTTCAAAAGTTTAGGAAAATTATTAAGGATTATTTTAGTAATCTTAGTTAGGTTTAATCATTTTTTTTAAATCGACAATTTTTTCGTATTCTTTTTTTGATACAAGGCCTGATTTTATTGCTTCATCTTTTAATTTTGAGTTATTTTTTAAAGCTCTTTTTGCGATTTTTGCAGCGTTATCGTATCCAATATGTGGAGCTAGAGCTGTTACTAACATTAAAGAATTATCGACATAATACTTTATCTTACTTTTATCGGCCTGTAGATCTTTAATACAATAATATGTAAAATTTTTAATACTGTCGGATAAAATATCTATCGACTGTAAAACATTTTCAGCAATTAACGGTTTAAAAACATTTAATTCAAAATGACCATTTGATCCAGCTAAGGTTATGCCTGTGTGATTCCCGATTACTTTACAACATACCATTGTTACAGCCTCAGATTGAGTGGGATTAACTTTGCCAGGCATTATAGATGAACCCGGTTCGTTTGAGGGAATAATAAGTTCTCCATAGCCTGCTCTAGGACCAGATCCTAAAAACCTAATATCATTTGCAATTTTCATTAAAGAAACTGCCAGAGTATTTAAAACACCAGAAAAATTAACTACCGCATCATGCGCTGCTAACGCTGCAAATTTATTATAAGCAGGCTTGAATGGAATTTTAGTTATATTTTTTATTTCATATACGATTTTTTTATCGAAACCTTTTTTCGTATTTATTCCAGTGCCAACAGCTGTACCTCCCTGAGCTAAGAAATAAATTTCATGTAAAGCTATATTTAATCTAGAAATACATTCATCAATTTGTTTATGATATCCAGAAAACTCTTGACCAAGCGTCAAAGGAGTTGCGTCTTGTAGATGTGTTCTGCCAATTTTTATTATATTATTAAATAATTTTATTTTTCTATTTAGCTCTTTTTTTAGGATTACTAATGACGGTAAAAGTTTATTTTTTGTTTCAACAGCAATTGAAATATGCATTGCTGTAGGAAATACATCATTTGTGGATTGGGATTTATTAACGTGATCGTTAGGATGAACTGGTTTCTTCGATCCCTTTTTTCCTCCTAATATTTCTATCGCTCTATTTGAAATAACTTCGTTAACATTCATATTTGTTTGTGTTCCAGAGCCAGTTTGCCATACTTTAAGGGGAAAATTATCATTTAATCTACCTTTAATGATTTCGTTTGAGGCTTTTATTATTGCGTTTGCTAACTTGCCATTCATAAGCTTAGTTTTTTTGTGTACAATTGCAGCAGATTTTTTTATTATTGCTATTGATTTAATTAATACCAATCTAACTCTTACCTCTCCTATATCAAAATATTTTTTCGATCTCTCAGTTGATGCACCCCAGTACTTATCCCCAGGAACATTTATTGAACCAATGCTGTCTGTTTCTTTTCTTTTTTTCACAATTTAAATCTAATATTATAACTATTAATTTATATAATAAATGTAATTAAAATAATAGCAAAGCTAACATTAAACTAAGGAAGGATTATGACAAACTTTGAAAAGGTTGGTATTTTCATGAAAACTTTTGGCCAAGAGTTAAAAATTAAGTCAGAGTTATCAACTGAAAAAATTAATAAGCTTAGAATAAGTTTAATAGAGGAGGAATTAGATGAATTAAAACAAGCAATTAGAGATAACAATATAAAGGAAGTTGCTGATGCTTTAACAGATATATTGTATGTTACATATGGTGCTGGTCATGCCTTTGGCATAAACCTAGATCAATGTTTTGATGAAGTACAAAACTCAAATATGAGCAAATTAGGCAATGACGGAAAACCTATTTACAATGATCAGGGAAAAGTAATGAAAGGTCCAAATTATTTTAAGCCAGATCTTAATAAATTTATTAGTTAGTCTTATTTAAACCAAGATGGTTGTTTAATTCTTACATATGCACTTCCGCATTTGTAAGTTTTATTAAATTTAAATTTTTTATCTTTGAATTTAATTATAGCGAATGGAAATTGATCATTTATTAATATTTTCCCTAATTCATATTCTTCATATTTAATTAAATTTTCTTTACTTAAATTTCCTTCAATCACTTCAACGGGAAATAATCTTTTTGACAACTTATTTTTTAATTTTATTCTTGCTGTGTTTTCTTGGCCAACATAACAACCTTTTTTAAAATCAATTCCATTTAATTCATTTAAATTACATTCGATTCCAAATAAATTATTTTGTAATTTATCTGTACTAGTTTGAGGAATACCAAGATTGCTACTAATAGCGTAATATTCCTCAATATTAGATGATTTAAGTTCTAACATTTTTAAAGATAAATGTAGTTTTTCTAAATTAATGATTAATCTAGCTCCTAGATTTTTATGTCTAGGGTCTAAATAAATTAGATCTTCTCTAAATTTTATTGTATGCCCAACTAAATCTTTACTATTATTTAAAGTTAAAAATTTTTCTCTACTTATAACCGCAACAACAAATTCGTTACTCAAATTCAATATATCAATTTTAGACCTAAATTTATATGAATTAAGTTTCATAAATAATTCATCAATAATTTTTTTTTCACACTCAATAAAATATCCTTTTTTATGTTTTGCGATTATAAATTCAAACAAGTATTTGCCTTGAGGTGTTAGAAGTGATGCAAAGCAAGTATTGGTCTCGTTCACTTTTTTAACGTCATTTGAGATTAGATTTTGTAAAAAAGGTTCTGCGTCCTCACCATTTATATATAGGACACCTCTTTCTTCCAAAATAAATACATCATTTTTTTTCATAATTGATTGTTTATTTAATATAATATAATTACTTTTTTATTAAATGTTAGATCTCATAATTAAAAATGGTACGTGTTTTATTGATGGAAAACTCTCTAAATCTGACATTGGCGTCAAAAATGGTAAAATTACACATATCAATGATTTACAAAAAGAAAATACAAATAATACAATAGACGCTGAAGGTAAAATAGTTTTTGCCGGTTTAATGGATACCCAAGTTCATTTTAGGGAACCAGGCTCCGTTGACTCTGAGGATTTACATTCAGGCAGTAGAGCTGCTATCGTTGGCGGTATTACTAGTGTTTTTGAAATGCCAAATACAAATCCACCCACAACAAATTTCGATGAATTTCAAAAAAAAATAAATATTGGAAAAGGAATGTATTGTAATCATGCTTTTTACTTTGGCGCAACTGCAGAAAATTATGAAATTTTAGAAAAATTGAAAGATCTAGAAGGATGTTGTGGAATCAAATTATTTGCTGGTTCCTCTACTGGAAATTTGTTGGTTGATAAAGAGGATGATATAGAAAAAGTTTTTAAACACGCATCAAAAGTAGTTGCGGTTCATTCAGAAGATGAGGAAATACTTAATTTAAGAAAAAAATTAATCGAAAAAGGTAACGTAAAGACCCATCCAGTTTGGCGAAACGAGGAGGTAGCAATATCCTCAACTAGAAAGATTGTCAAAATTGCAAAAAGATTAAATAAAAAAGCTCATATATTGCATGTAACAACAAAAGAGGAGGTGGACTTTCTTTCTCAAAATAAAGGGAATATTACTTTTGAAATTACACCCCAACACCTTACTATGTTTGCACCTGACTGTTATGAAAAACTAGGATCTTATGCTCAGATGAATCCACCAATTAGAGACAAATCTCATTATGATAGACTATGGTACGCTATAAGAAATGATTATAATGATACTATAGGTTCAGATCATGCTCCACACTTAAAAATAAAAAAGGAAATGTCATACCCAGACTCTCCCTCAGGAATGCCAGGTGTACAAACAATATTACCTGTTATGTTAAATCATATGAATGACGGAAAAATTAAATTAAATCAAATTGTCAAATTTTTATGCGAGAACCCAGTTAAAATTTTTGGTATTAAAAATAAAGGATATATAAAAAAAGATTTCGATGCAGATTTCACTATTGTAGATTTGAACAAAGTAATAGAAATTAAAAACGAAAATATCGAGAGTAAATGCGGATGGTCTCCATTTAATGGATATAAATTTAAAGGTACACCAATTTATACAATCATAGGAGGAGAGATTAAAATGAAAGATGGTAAAATTATTGGTGAACCAACAGGAAAACCATTGAGTTTTAAATAGCTTTTGAAGAAAACGAATTTACCAAAACGACGCCAACTATAATCAAAAATAGTCCCAAAATAGCTTGCCAGCTTAAAGTTTGTTTAAAAAATATATAGCCTAAGATTGCAATAGTAAAAATTCCTAAACCGCTCCAAACACCATAAACAATCGCAATTGGTAATTTGTTTACCACAAAAGTTAATAGGTAAAACGCAGATAAATAGAACACTGCTAAAAAAAAAGTTGGTATTGGTTTTGTGAAGTTTTGGCAGATTGGTAGTAGCATCGTGCCACAGACTTCACAAATAATTGCACCTGCTAAAAAAAGATAAGTTTTTATCATTCCTTAATAATCTTATAACTGATAAGATCTTTTTTTATTTCGTCTAATATTGCCGGATCATCTATAGTTGCTGGCATTTTATAATCTTCTTTATCAGCAATTTTTCTAACCGTCCCTCTCAAAATTTTTCCAGATCTCGTTTTAGGAAGTCTTTTTACCACAATTGCTGTTTTAAATGCTGCAACAGGTCCGACTTTATCTCTTACCATTTGAATACATTCGTTGGATATTGTCTCATTATCTTTATCTACTCCTGCTTTTAAGGCTATCAATCCAATCGGTAATTGACCTTTAAGCTTGTCAGAGATTCCTATTACAGCACATTCAGCTACAGATTTATGTTCTGATAATACCTCTTCAATTGCACCAGTTGACAATCTATGACCAGCCACATTAATAATATCGTCAGTTCTAGACATTATCCAAATGTATCCATCCTCATCTATATGTCCTGCATCATAGGTTTGATAATATCCATCATAATTAGACATATAAGTATTTTTATATCTTTCATCTGCGTTCCATAGAGTTGGAAACGTACCTGGAGGAAGAGGTAATTTTACAACTATGTCACCCATCTCATTTGGTTTTGCTATAGATTGATCTGATTTTTTAATTTTGACATCATAACCAGGTACAGCTTTACAAGCTGAACCATATTTAGTTTTCATCATCTCTATACCTGTGCAGTTAGAGCTTATTGCCCAACTAGTTTCTGTTTGCCACCAGTGATCGATTACAGGAACTTTCAATAGTCTCTCAGCCCATTTAATTGTATCTGGATCAGCTCTCTCTCCCGCCAAAAATAAACTCTCAAAAGTTCCAAGATCATATTTCGAAAAAAATTTTCCTTCAGGATCCTCTTTTTTTATAGCTCGAAAGGCTGTTGGTGCTGTAAAAAGTGATTTAACTTTATATTTAGAAATAATTTTCCAAAATGCTCCAGCATCAGGTGTTCCAACTGGCTTACCCTCAAAAAGAACTGTCGTGCATCCCTTAAACAAAGGAGCATATACAATGTAAGAATGACCAACTATCCATCCTATATCACTTGCAGACCACCAAACATCTTCTTCGTTAATATTGTAAATATTTTTCATTGTCCATTTAAGAGCAACTATATGACCACCTATGTCCCTTACTATCCCTTTTGGAACTCCTGTAGTGCCAGAGGTATATAAAATATAGGCATATTCATTTGAATTCATCTCTACGCAATCTACATTTTTAGAATTTGATAAAGCTTCGTCCCAGCTAATTTCAAGCGGAGGATTTAATTTAACTTCGTTTCCTTTCCTTTGAAAAAAAATTACTTTTTTTACTTTGTGTTTTGCTAATTTTATTGCTCCATCAACAAGAGGTTTATATTCAACTGTCCTAGATGGCTCAAAACCACATGAGGCTGTAATTAAGATTTTAGCTTTGCTATCATCTATCCTGCTTGCTAGTTCATTTGAGGCAAATCCCCCAAAGACAACAGAATGAATTGCTCCAATTCTACCACAGGCAAGCATTGCAATTACTGCCTCTGGTATCATTGGCATATAAATTATCACTCTGTCTCCCTTATTAACTCCTTGATTGACTAAGGCCCCTGCGAATTTAGATACTTTTTGTTTTAATTCTTTATAAGAGTGCTTTGATTTGTCACCAGTAATAGGACTATCATAGATTAAAGCTGTTTTATCACCCTTACCATTATCTATGTGTATGTCTAAAGCATTATAACATGTGTTTGTTACACCATCTTCGTACCATTTGTAAAAAGGATGATTTGATTTGTTCAAAATTTTTGTTGGTTTTTTAAACCAGAAAATATCCTCAGAATTACTTCTCCAGAATTCTTCAGGATTTTCTATTGATTTATTGTAAATTTCTTGAAATTTTTTTGTCATACTTAATTGATTCCTTGCGACTAAAATATATTGATTTTATGTTACAGGTTGTATTTAATTTTAAAAAGTCAATAAAATCAATACTTATTAAAGGTAAAAAAGTCTTCAATAAACTAATTTTATTTGGTATTTACCGACCATTATGAGTTTATTGCGGAATAAACTTATAGTTTAAATTTAAACTAATAAAAACTAACTAATGAGGGAGTTTTTTATGAAAACATTAAAAACGTTAGCATTTGCTGCGGTTGCTCTATTTGGAGCTTCTACAGGTGCTAATGCTGCTGAGGTATTCTTAGCTACAGACGATTTCGTAGGTATTTCGTTTTGGTTAATTTCAATGGGTATGTTAGCAGCCACTGCGTTTTTCTTCATGGAGCAAGCTAATGTTAGCACTCAGTGGAGAAAATCAGTAAACGTAGCTGGACTAGTAACTGGTATAGCATTCATTCAC
>MDTB01094038.1_pt1 | contig 33356 bp, 24 predicted proteins | sample 811161 | NCBI WGS metagenome assembly MDTB01 (sample SAMN05326650, study PRJNA326480) | marine metagenome | isolation source: seawater | place: Mediterranean Sea | collected 2009 | reverse complement strand
TAAATATCCCGGAATTAGATCTGATTCTGATATGCACACACTTGGATTTAGGTTTAAGCCATGGATTCATGATAAATCTATTGCTGATGGTCCTTCTATCTTGAAATATCTAAACGAAACTGTAGATGAAAACAGGTTAAGAGAAAATATTTTATTAAATCATAAAGTTAATTCTGCAAATTGGAACTCTGACAAGTCACACTGGGAATTAGTTATTAAAGACAGGGAACAATCAAAAAATATGACATGTAATTTTCTGTTTTTATGTGGTGGTTATTTTAGTTATTTAAAACCACACATGCCCTCTTTTGAAAACCATGAAAAATTTGAAGGTCAAATTATTCATCCGCAGTTTTGGAATGATCAAATTGATTATGCAAATAAAAAAATTATTGTTATTGGAAGTGGGGCTACAGCAATAACTTTAGTTCCAGCAATTGCTAAAAAGGCTAAACATGTTTCTATGTTGCAAAGGTCACCTAGTTACGTTATATCAAGACCTAGTGAAGATTCTTTTAATAAGTTTCTTCGCAAGTTTCTTCCAATCAAAGTCACATATTTTTTAATTAGATGGAAAAATATTCTTTGGCAGAGCTATACTTTCTTTTTGGCAAGAAAGTTTCCAGAAAAAATTAAAAAAAGTATTCTTGATTTATTAAAAGATGAGCTTGGTCATGACTATGATATTGAAAAACACTTCACACCTTCCTATAAGCCCTGGGATCAAAGAATGTGTCTTGTTCCTGATAGTGATTTATTTAAGGCACTAAAAAATAAAAAAGCATCGGTTATTACTGACAGAATAAATAAATTTGAATCTGATGGCATATTGCTTGAATCAGGAGAAAAAATTTCAGCTGATATCATTGTTACTGCTACAGGTATTGAGCTTAATTCGTTAAATGATATAAGCGTTACCCTAGATGATATCGAGATTAATGCTCATGAAAGACTGACCTATAAAGGAATGATGTTAAGTGGTATTCCAAACTTTGCTTTATCTTTTGGATATGTAAATGCATCCTGGACACTAAGGGCAGACCTAACATGTGAATATGTATGCAGATTAATTAACTTAATGGACAAAAAAGGAGTTGATTGCTGTGCTCCTATAGATGATAAAAGTGCCTATGGTGATGATGATTTAATTGATTTTACTTCAGGTTATGTCCAAAGAGGTCTTCATCTTATGCCGAAGCAAGGCAATAAAGCCCCATGGAAGAACTATCAAAATTATTTAAAAGATATTTTTGCAGTAAGATTGTTCTCAATTAAAGATTCCAATCTAAACTTTTATAGTAATAAAAAATAAACTCCTAGCTGTACGCAAGGTTAACAACGAAAAAAAATATTCCTATTACTAGGCATAAATATAAAATCCAACTAATCCAATTATTCATATATAAATATAAGTTTTAGTGTTAAAAAGTTAGATATGATCAAATAATTCATATAATAGATTGTATAGTTATAAATAATTATTATGAAAAAGTATTTAACAAAATTATCAACAATGATCATTGGTCTATTGCTTAGTGCTATTGTTTATTTTTCTTTATGGTCAGTGTTTCGATATTTTGAAATAATTAATTAAATTGGTGGAGCTAGTCGGGATCGAACCGACGACCTTCAACGTGCCACGCTGACGCTCTCCCAGCTGAGCTATAGCCCCAAAGAAATATCATGTTACCTAACTATATTTTTTAAGTAAATTAAATCAGTTAAGATTTATTACTTCTCCTGGTATGAGTGATTTAAAGCTTTTAATATTAGAGGCCATCACTGCTTCATTAAGTCTTATCGGAGGTTCTAAAGTGTCTTCATCTGTTAATTTAAATGTTCCCCAGTGCATTCCAAAGCTATGCTCTGCTTCTAGGTCTATCATGATTTGGACAGCATCTTCGGGATTGACATGACTTTCTGACATAAACCATTCAGGGTCATAGGCACCAATAGGAATAAATGCATATTTTGGAGACCCAAGTCTATTTTTTGTCTCAATGAAATCTTTAGAGTAACCTGTATCTCCTGCATGATATAAAGAGTAGTCTTTATGCTTTATATACCAACCACCCCATAGGCTTTTATTTCTATCAAACAAGCCTCGTTTAGACCAATGTTGGACAGGAGTAAAGGTAAATGTAACGTCCTTTGAGCTATATGACTGCCACCACTCAAACTCATATGCATTCTTAATACCCTTTCTATTAAAAAGCTTTAAATCACCTGCTGGAATTAAAATAGTTATCTCAGGATTAAGTTTAGATATTTCTTTAATTGAAGAAATATCTAAATGATCATAGTGATTATGGCTCACAGTAACAAAGTCAATTTTTGGAAGATCCTGTAAATTAATTGCGGGCGGAATTAATCTTTGAGGTCCTATATTTTTAAATGGCGATGCTCTGTCAGAAAAAACTGGATCAGTTAATATTGTAATTCCATTTGTTTTAATTAAAAAAGTGGAGTGGCCAATCCAAATAACATAATTATTATCTGTTGTAAGGTTAATATCTTTCCACTGGGCAGATACATCAATTGATGAAACAACAGTTTCATTTTCCATCCGTATCCATTTAACCATATCACTAAATGGTTTTTCTAAAGCTTTACCATTAGTATTTTGATATTCACCTAAAATAATATTAGGAGTTAGCAATAAAATTATTAAGAGTAACTTCATAAAATAATATATGAGGATTTAGGATTTTTTAATTTGAGATTTTATATAAATATTCATAAAAAAAATTGACACTTTCGAGAAATATGCAAATATCTTTTTATAAAAACTAACTTTAAATTTTTTAAATGTTATCACTTTATTTTCTTGGTTTCTCTAATGGAAGCCCTTGATTAGCCTCTTGTTTATTTGACATAAATGAATCGGAGGCTAAATCAGAATTCATATAAAAATTAGTATCCATCGTTCTTTTTTTAATATCTTCTCTTAGTAAAAAATCATCTCCATCAATTTTAAATCTTGAGAATTTATATTTATGAGTTTTGCCTTTGATTTCACAAGCATTACCAAGACTATCGACCGGAGGCTTAAACTTTAGGTATTTTGCTGCAGCAACCGCATTCGATTTAAAGAATGGACATCTTTTAAAGATAATATTTTTATCATCATCTCTTGCAATTGCGCAATCAGAACTAATGATCCTTACATTTTCAACAGTTCCATATTTATTTATATTAAATTTAACTTCAGCATATCCTTGATAATTAGTTCTTGGGTACGAGGGTTTCATAATCTGAATCATTTTTGTATAACAGTTATCTGTTATATCTGTATAAGCAATGTTGGTGAAAAAGATTAAAATTAATATTTTTTGAATGTAGCGCATAGATTATTGTACTTAAATCAATGTCATAAAAAAAGGCCGGTAAGACCGGCCTTTTAATATTAATCAATATCTAATTAGAATTTAACATTCCATTTTAGATAAGAAATAAGCCCTTGGTTACTATAAAGACCTAGATACGCATCTCTGTCTCCATTAGCATTTGGTAAAGGATCTTCATCCTCAACATTAAGCATACCGTAAGTAACAACACCATATTTACCTAAATCAGCTTTGATTTGTAGGTCCATTGCGCTGTACTCATCCTGTGTGCCACCAGCTTTAACAATTCCACCAGTTGGGTTACCAGCAGAATCCTTTTCAGCATCCTGACTTAATCTGTAATCACCAATGTTTCTTTGTGTTAAAGCAACGCTGTAAATATCCCAAGCATATGAAAGGCTAAGGTTATTTCTTGTTGAAGGTGTTCCTTCAAAACCAACGTTGTTAGTTTTTTGAGAGCTACCTGTGAATGAATCAGTATTGTACTCATCCATTTCAGTGTAGTCTAAAGATACATTCATAACACCAGGACCAACGTCTCTAGTGTAATTTACGAATAAATCATAACCAACTACTTCGATTTCACCAACGTTAGTAAATCCAGCACCAACATAGTCAACACGACCGTTAGCACATGATCTAATAACATAGATTGAAGAATCATTACCTTCTCTTCTTACATAAGTAGAGCCTGCAGGACATGCATCACCAACAACACCAGTTCCAGTAGGTGCTCCAGCAGCAGTTCCGTCACCAGCAATACCAGCAGCGTTAAAGAATGTTACATTATTTGAAAGTGCACTTCCGCCTACAAAGTCATTCCACATTACGTCTTGTGTAGAAATACTTGCAATAGCATCAGTAATAGTTATTTCATAATAATCGAATCTTACTTGTAAACCTTCAAGAGCATCAACCAGCATACCCATATCTTGTTCAACGCTCATTGTGAATCCTTCAGAAGATTCAGCGCCTAGATTTGGATTAGCTTTAATTAATGTTGATACTTGCTTTGAAGCACAATCAGCAGCAGAAGTTCCTGCAGCAGCACAAGCTTTGTAGTCATAAACAGTGTTAGCACTAAAAGTAGTTGCACCATATAGGTTGTCCATTGTTGGAGCTCTGAAACCTTCACCAGTGTTAAGTTTAACAATAGTTCCAGCCATTGGAGTCCATAAGGCACCTAATTTAAATGAATCACTTTCACCAACATCTGAATAATCATCAGATCTAAATGAAGCTGTTATTTCCAAGTTATCCATTACTGGGAATAATACTTCACCAAATACTGAATCAACTTCTCTAATACCAGCACCTGAGTTACCAGCAGAACCACCAACTAAGCCATTTTCTGAATGCTTATCATATTCAGCTGAGTATCTATTTTCAAAATTCTCAATACCGAATAAAGCTGATACTGAACCACCAGGTAAATCCATAATATTATCGATTTGCACGACTACATCATTCTTTTCATAATGGTTTGTGTATTCAACTAATGTAGTTGAACTCATGGCAGCAGCACCTGCAGCAGAACCAAATGGTTCATTATTTAGATTATTTGAATCTAGACCTGCATAACTTAGGTAGTATCTACCAATGTCTACGCCATAGAATTTATTAATTTGAGTACCATAGACAACTTCAACATCGTCATTAACTTTATAAGTTAATTCAAATACTGCGTCTGTACCTTGGTCCACTTGGTGCATACCACGGTTACCAATTTCAGTCCATCTCCAGTAACCAGTCACAGGAACGTCATAAGGGTTAGCTGCGTCGCCAACTGCAATACTAGGGTATCTAGCAGCAGGAGGAGCATATCTACCTGTTGATTCGTTTCTTAAGTAATTAATTCTAGAGTACAAGCTAATTTTGTCATTAATCTCGTAATCAATGTTTGTTGTAATGCTGTCTCTGAAAGTAGCAGCATCTTGTACCATGATGTCAGCCCAAGCAAATCCGCAGATTCCTCTTGCAGGACCACCATTTGAAGGTGTTGAAGTCGCTCCTTGACCGAAAGCAGCACCACCAAAGTTAGGTCCCCACCACCCATCAGTTGGGTTATCTTGTGAACCAGGACATGTTGGTGTAGCCATAATGTCTCCAGTAACTGGATCAGCTAAATTTCTTGAATACCAACTTAAACCATAAGTTTCGTTGTACAAGTCAACCACTCCGTCACCGTTTTTGTCATTAATGCTAGCTTTTGTATACCATCTATCTTTGAGATAAATTTCATCTCTTTCATCATGCTCAACCATAATAGTTACATAACCTTTATCGTTTGTTGCACCATAGATAAATGATACTGAGTTTTCTTCACCATCATCACGGTCTCTATCACCACGTCTGAAATTAAATTCCATTCCGTCGAAACCTTTTTTAGTTATAACGTTAATAACACCAGCTATAGCATCAGACCCATACACAGATGAAGCGCCATCAGCTAGAATCTCAATCCGATCAACTGCAACAGTTGGTATCATATTGATATTAACAGCTCCAGATCCACCAAGATGAGGTGAACCAGGCATTCTTCTTCCATCCATGAGTATTAATGTTCTACTAGATCCTAAACCTCTAACACTGACTGTTGCGTTACCCATAGCGCTACTACCAGCTGTCGGTCCACTTGATCCAAAAGAGTTATAAATTGAGTTTCTTAATACGTCAGCAGTCATTAGAGCTGAAGATGCATCAATATCCTCACTGGTGATTGTTGAAACCTGTGCAGCACTATTTAAAGATTTTCTCTTTATTCTAGAGCCGGTTATAACAACCTCTTCTACATTATCTGCAGCTTCTTCTTGTGCAACCAAATCAGCATTAAATAAGCCGAAAGAAAGCGCAAGAACTGCAAATAAATAATTCTCTTTATTAAACATACAATTCCCCTGTAAGTTCGATTAATATTTATGAAAGCACGTTTTAATGCGTGCTAAACACGTTATGAATCCTATTGTTTCAGAGTTCTTATAAGAAATCTACATTTTTGTTCATTATTTATAATTAAATATAAGTATTTTTTATATCAATAGTTTCCATTTGTATAAACTCAAAAGTCTATATAAATTTATTTATTTAGGTATTTTTCTCTTACAATATGGATATAAAACCAACAATTTAATAAAAATGTTACTAAAAAATAAAAAATTTTTGATATCTGGGCTTGCAAATAAATATTCAATTGCAGCAGGAATTGCTCATGCTATGCATCGAGAAGGCGCAGAATTAGCTTTCACATATCAAAATGAGCGACTTTTAAAGAATTTAGGACCTATAGCAGAATCATGTGGATCTGATATTTTAATAGAATGCGACGTATCGAACGATGATTCTATTCAATCATCTTTTAATAAGTTGAGTAAAAAATGGGAAAAATTTGATGGATTTATTCATTCAATAGGTTACGCGCCAGCAGACCAGTTGGAAGGAAATTTTGTTGATGTCACTAATAGAGAAGGTTTTAAAATTGCTCATGATATTAGCTCTTATAGCTTTACTGCAATGGCAAGAGAAGCAAAACCTATGCTGAATGATAATTCAGCTCTCCTCACCCTAACCTATTTAGGGTCTACTCAAACACTCCCAAATTACAATGTTATGGGACTTGCCAAAGCAAGCTTAGAGGCCAACACGAGATTTCTTGCAGCTTCAATGGGAAGAGATAATGTAAGAGTGAATGCTATTTCTGCAGGTCCTATAAAAACATTGGCTGCTTCAGGTGTTAAGAATTTTAGAAAAATGTTAAGTCAACATTCAAAAAGAGCGCCGCTTGGAAGAACTATAACAGCAGAAGAAGTTGGAAATGTTGCTGCTTTTTTGTGCTCTGATTATGCAAGTGGTATTACTGGTGAAATAACTTACGTAGACGCTGGCTTTAATATTGCTGCAATGCCTTTAGATGATATTGAAGAATGATTAAGAAAGCTTATGACAAATATGTTCTTCCTAAGCTTTTGGATGTCTGTTGTTCAACAAAACCAATAAAATATCAAAGAGATAAAATAGTTCCTCATGCTGCTGGTACAGTTCTTGAGGTAGGCATAGGCTCAGGCCTAAATTTACCTCATTACAATCTTTCAAATATAGATAAGATATATGGGCTTGATCCATCTGCTGAACTTTGTGATATAGCTATCAAAAATGCTTTAGAATTTGATATTAATATAGATTTTTTAATTAATGGTGCAGAAGAGATTAAATTAAAATCAAATTCTGTAGATACTGTACTGATTACCTACACATTATGCTCAATTGAAAAAATTGATGATTCTTTTAATGAGATCAAAAGAGTAATGAAGCCAGATGCTAATATCCTATTTTGCGAACATGGTCTTGCTCCAGACTATTCAGTATCGAAATGGCAAAATAGAATCAATCCTATTTGGGGCAAATTATTTGGAGGTTGTAACATCAACAGGGATATACCAGATCTATTACTCAAAGCTGGATTCAAAGTTCACAACCTAGAACAAATGTACCTTCCAAGCACACCAAAAATTGTAGGCTATAACTATTGGGGCTTCGCGTCTATATAAATTAATGAAAAATAGACCAGTTGTTGTTGGTATTGGCACTTATCAACAAAAAGCAAATTTTAATGAGTTGGATGAAGCTCTTATCTTAATGGACAAGGCTTTCAAAGTTGCTGTCAATGACTCTGGAAATCAAAAAATAAAACAATATATTGATGAAGTTCAAGTTCCAAAAGGTTTTTGGCGTTATAGAGATCCTGCTAGATGGGTTGCTGACAATAACGGAATAAAAGATATTAAAACTAGCGTTACTAAAATAGGAGTGCTGCAACAAAATTTAATCAACTCTACTTGTAATAAAATAGTAAAAGGAAAAATTAAAGCAGGATTAATTCTTGGTGGTGAGGCTAGATATAAAATACTACGAAGCGACATAGAAAACCAGACCTTTGAAGAGACTAAGCTAACTACCAACCCCGACTTCTATATAAAAGCTAAAGATGATTTACATCTTAAAGTTGAGGAGGATGTACTTGGATTAATGGCAGTTGGCTATTATGCGATTTTAGAAAGTGCGCTGCGCTCATCATCAAACAAGAGCTTTGATGAATACCATAGAGAGATTGCAAATATCTATTCAGATTTTTCTAAAATAGCATCTAATAACAAAGATGCATGGAGAGATAAGTCTCTTAATTCAAAAGAGATTTTAATTAAGAGTAAAGATAATCCATTGCAAGCATTTCCTTATAATAAATATCACTGCACCTCTTGGAATGTAAATCAGTCCTGTGCAATGATCATTTGTTCTGATGAAGTTGCTGATGAATTAGATATTCCATTTAGCAAAAGAGTTTATCCTCTTGCCTCATCTGAAACAAATCATATGATTGCTACCCTACAGAGACCCAATTTAATTAACCCGTGTGGAATGAAATTAGCTGCAGAATTTATATTAAAAATCTGTGAATTAAATAATATTACACCCAACCTATATGACCTTTATAGTTGCTTTCCAGTTGCTGTTTCAATGTTTGCAAAATCACTTAATTTAAAAAAAAATAAGGAAATGACAATTACAGGGGGGATGCCATTTGCGGGAGGACCTTTAAATAGCTTTGTAATTCATTCAACAATTAAAATGATTTCAAAAATCAGAGAAGATAATAATAAAGTAGGTATTGTAACAGGGGTTTCTGGAATGATGACTAAGCAGTCATATGCTTTATGGTCAAAAAAACCTGCAATAGATTTCATACACAAAGATTTTACAAATAATGCTATGCAAATTGAGCAGCCTATTGAAATATCTTCATTAGAAGAAGGTTATGGAAAAATTATTGGTTATACAATAATAAATAAGAACAATAAACCTGTATCAATAATGTTCATAGATTGTGATGATGGTAAAAGAAAATTGATTACTTCATCTGATGAATCTATTATTAGGTCAATGGAGAAAAAAGAATGGGTAGAAAAAAAAGTTTATTTCGCAAACAATCAATTAGTGCATTAATTTTAATATTATTAAGCAATAATATTTTAAGTGATGACGTTTTGGAAAGCATAGAATCACACAAAACAAAATTTCAAAATGTAGCATTAGAAATATGGAACTATGCTGAGCTAGGTTATCAGGAAGAACAAAGTTCTAGTTTATTAGCAAGCTCTCTTGAAGATGCTGGCTTCACTATTAAAAAGGGTGTTGCTGGAATACCCTCTGCGTTCATTGCAGAATTTAATAATGGTGGTCCAGTCATTGGAATCCTTGGAGAGTTTGATGCCCTTCCCGGATTAGCACAAACAACTTCACCATTTAAAGAAGTTTTAGATAACCCTACAGGAGCTGGACATGCATGTGGTCATCACTTATTTGGTGCAGCATCTGCATGGGCTGCAGTGTCGGTAAAAGAATGGATAATTAAAAACAATATTCCAGGAACAATAAGATTTTATGGAACACCAGCTGAGGAAGGTGGTTCGGGCAAAGTTTATATGGTTAGAGAAGGTTTATTTAATGACGTTGATATTGTTCTTCATTGGCATCCCGATGATGCAAACAGTGCAAATTCAAGAACATCAAATTCTAATAAATCTGCTAAATTTACTTTTAATGGTATATCTGCTCATGCAGCAGGCTCTCCTGAACAAGGAAGATCCGCGCTTGATGGAGTTGAAGCTATGAATCATATGGTGAATATGATGAGAGAGCATATACCTCAAGAGTCTAGAATTCATTATGTAATTACTAAGGGTGGACTTGCTCCTAACGTTGTGCCTGATCTTGCTGAAGTTTATTACTATGTAAGACATCCAAAAATGTCGATTGTAGAAGACTTGTTTGCAAGAGTCGTAAATACCGCTTCTGGAGCTGCTATGGGAACAGATACAAAAATGACATATGAGGTGATGCATGGAAATTTTTCTTTGTTACCAAATGATACATTGCAAAAAGTTGTACATGGGAACTTAAAAAATTTAGGAGGAATCACTTACGATGGTTATGAAAATGAATATGCATCTGAGATATACACTACTTTCTTTGAGCCTGATAACGAAATAGGATCTCAAGAATTAGTAAGGCCGTTTAAAACATCTCATGGTTATGGATCAACAGATGTAGGGGATGTTAGTTGGAATGTACCAACTGCCGGCTTAAGAACTGCCACATGGGTTCCAGGAACTGCATCACATTCTTGGCAAGCGGTTGCTTCAGGTGGAACTTCTATAGGATTAAAAGGAGCCGAACTAGCGGCAAAAACTTTAGCAAAAAGTGCTATTGAAATTTTTAGCAATCCATCAATTATTATAGATTCAAAAAATGAACTTAAATCACGTGTAGGAAATGATTTTCAATACAAACCATTATTAGGTGATAGAGAGCCTCCTTTAGACTATAGAAAAGTTAATTAGATTGAACAGAGACAGATGCGTTAGGTCTTCTAAGGTCAGCAAATCCATAATTAATTTGATCAATAATATGAATACTTTGTGTGCTTCCCATTGTGTGTTCAGGTGTCATTTTATGACCGATATTTTTATTTATAATTCTTACAACATCAGAATTTAATGTCCTCTCATACAATATACCAGTAGTTGGCCAATCTTTATGAACTCTTGGCAACATAGTTGCTTCACCTATATCCAAGTCAAAATCGATTACGCCAGTAATAACTCTTAATATTGCTGCAGGTATTAAAGAGCCTCCTGGAGATCCTGTTATCATCATAAGATCACCCTCTTTATCAAAAATCATAGTTGGCGCCATAGTACTCATTGGGCTTTTTCCTGCCTCAAATCTATTTCCTGTGCTTGCTCCTCTACCCCTTATATTTTTGTCTCCATATCTATAGGCAAAATTATTCATCTGATTATTCATTAAAATACCAGTGTTGGGAATAGTTACTCCTGAGCCAAATGAGTAACCAAGAGTATAAGTATTAGAAACTGCATTACCTTCTTTATCTATTATTGAAAAATGAGTTGTATCCCTGCTTTCTTTTATAAGCTCTAAAGGTTTTACAACCGTAGATTTAGAAGCTTTTTTAATATCAATGGTCTTAGCAAGCTCCATTGTTCTTTTTTTTGATAATAACTGATTTATTGGAACATCAAAATAGTCAGGATCACCTACAAAGTGTGATCTATTATTATGACCTCTTCTAAGAGCCTCAGAAATCAAATGATATGTGATAGCTGAATCTTTATTAAACTTTTGTAAATCAAAAAAACTTAATATATTTAAAGCTGTTAGAAGGGTTATCCCTCCGCCTGATGGAGGTCCAGCTGTGAAAACCAAATTACCTCTATAAGAAGCGACAATTGGTTCGCTAATTTTCACTTTATAGTTTTCAAAATCAGTTAATGAAAATAATCCATCATTTTCATTCATTGCTTTTACCATTGCTTTAGCAATATCTCCTTTGTAAAAACCATCCTTTCCATTAGATGCTATGAGCTTAAATGTTTTTTCTAAGTCCGGTCTTTTAAAAATTGAATTTTCTTTTATTGCGCTACCATTTTTAAAATAAATCTTTAGAGATTCTGGATCTTTCTTAAGCTGATGTGTATCTTCAATAGCTTTTTCTAGATCATAAGAAACTAATATTCCTTCTCTTGCTTGCCTTATCACAGGTGCTAAAACTTCCTCAAGTGGTAAAGATCCAAACTTTTCATGGGCTTCTAATAATCCTGCAACTGTTCCTGGAATTGCTGGTGCCTTATATCCATATCGTGTTGTATTAAACATATCATTAGTAAAATCTTTTGGATTAATATTTTTACCATTTAGGTTAAAAATATTATCAATTGAGGAATTTAAGGGGGACTTGCTTCTATAATCTATATAAAAGATTTCATCTTTTTCTTTAAGGTAAACCAACATAAAGCCGCCTCCACCAAGATTCCCAGCTCTTGGTAAAGTTATCGCAAGTGAAAAACCTACTGCAACAGCTGCATCAATTGCATTACCTCCTTTACTAAGAATCTCTACACCAATATCGGAAGAGAGATTATTTTGTGATACAACCATTCCGGAGTTACTAACTACGGGATGATATGGAGACAAATAATCAATATAACTTTGTTGAGCATTTAAATTTAGTGCGAAAAAAATAAATATATAAAATAGTTTCATTGAGTAAAAATTATTGGTGCTAGATAATATGAGAACAAAGTTACTATTAAAATGCCAACTAGATTTAGAAAGAATCCAGCTTTCATCATTGTGGCAATAGTGAATTTACCTGATCCATAAACAATAGCATTTGGAGGAGTTGCCACCGGAAGCATAAATGCGCAGCTAGCTGCTAAACATACTGGAATTGCAAGAGAAACAGGCATCACTCCAATAGCTAAAGCTAATGCCCCTATGACAGGAAGGAATGTACTTGTTGTCGCAACGTTACTAGTCACTTCAGTTAAAAAAATTATCATAGTTGCAACAGCGAAGATCAAGATTATAGGATGTACTAATTTGAGAACAGTTAATCCCTCACCGATCCATATGCCAAGACCTGAGCTTGAGACCTGTGCTGCTAATGACAATCCACCACCAAATAAAATAAGTAATCCCCAGGGTAATTTAGAAGTTTTATCCCACTGCATTAAATCCTGAGACTTATTCGATGATGAAGGAATGGTAAATAATAAGATGGCAATAATAATTGCTACTCCTGCATCTTCTAAGCCAATACCAAATTTTTCTCTTATTATTCTGCTTGTCATCCAAGAAATCACTGCAAGTGAAAAAATTAATGAGATTTTTATTTCATCTTTATTCAAAGGTCCAAGATCATTAAGCATTTGATTAAGTTTGTATTTTGTTTCATTTGTTGCTGCAAAGCTCATTGGAAAAACTAATTTAGTTAAAATTAACCATGCAAAAGTCAACATGACAATAGCAACTGGAATGCCTAACTTCATCCAATTTAAAAAGTCTATTTCAATATTGTGTTCAACTTCCATGTAGGTAACGAAAACTAAGTTCGGAGCTGTTCCGATGATTGTTGACATTCCTCCAATTGTTGCTGCATAAGCGATTCCTATTAAAAGCGCAGTATCAAAATATTTTTTTTGCTGATCAGAAATATTAGGTATGGTTGAGCCAATGACTGCACACACTGCCAAACCAATTGGTAATAACATTAAAGTTGTAGATGTATTCATAACAAACATGCTAATTAAAGCAGCCACTATCATAAAACCAGCTATTAGTTTTGGGCCACTTGATCCAATTGCAATAATCATTTTTAAAGCCATTCTTTTATGCAAGCCAGAGCTTTCAATACCAAGTGCCAAAATAAACCCACCAAGAAATAAATAAATATTTTTATTAGCATATGGATCAGCAGCAGATTGAAAACTTGTAATATCTAATAATGGAAATAATGCCAATGGTAATAGTGAAGTAACAGCAACCGGAAGAGCTTCAGTCGCCCACCAGATTGCCATTAAGATTAAAACAGCCAAAACAAACCAAGCAGATTTGCTATCTACAGATTTAGAATTATTATCAAATTCCTTGCCATCTAATGCGGCCAAGCTAGATGGAATAAAATCATAGATACCGCATAATACTATTAATGTAAAAGCAACTAAGCCTATGAAAAAACCTTTATTTTTATATGCTGGCATATCTTATACTAATATTTTTTCATAAAAAAAGGGAGTTATAAACTCCCTTTTGTATATAAAGTTTAATTAAAATTTAACTTTTATATCAAGATAAAAGTTTCTACCATAATCTTGATGAGCATCTGCGAAGAAACCATAGAATCTATCAGCCAATGGAGCCCTTTCGTCTTCTAAGTTTTTCACTGCGAATTTAACTCTGGCCTTTTGATCTCCAATATCAAACCAATAATAAACTGAAGCATTCACAGTCGTCATACTAGGTATAACATATCTCGTGCCATCTGATCTGGTTTCACTACTGTGATAAAACTCGCCTTTTCTTAGGCTAGATAATTGCACACCTAAGTCTCCTACTCTGTAGTTAAACTTAACACTAGTTTTTTCAACATAGTTTCCGTCAAGACCAGCAAGATTTCCAAAACCAGCAAAGGTTATGTCAAAAGGTATTACTCCTGATGCCTGAGCATCAACTAATGCCTGATATGCATTTGTTGGTTTCTGTTCAAATTCAGTAGTCTCAGAATGATTAACTGTTATATTGAAATCACCAACCTCAGTTGAGATATCATAATAGATACCAATATCTTGGCCTGCTATAGATCTTGTTGCGGCGTTGGTATATTCATCATAAATTGTAAACGCCTCCCCTGCAGGACAAATTCCAGCTGCTGCAAATTTTGCAATTTCAGCTGATGTATATCCAGGATTTTGATCTCTTATGATTGCAGGATTGTTATAACCACCACAATTGTCAGGACCATAATTAATTCGAGCAACGAGATCAGCTACCATTGCATTTGTTCTTCCAAAAAGAACAATTGTATTATCTTTCTCAATTCTCCAGTCATCCCATGTTACTGTAAGACCTTCAATATTGCTTGGAGTCCAAACAAAACCCCAAGAAGTATTATCAGATTCTTCTGGTAATAATTCTGGATTACCTATTCTATAACTTTGAATTTGGTATCTATCGTCTAATGGATCATTTGCACCAACAAATTCACCAACTGCATCATCAACGTTACCACTTCTTGTTACGTATAATTGATTAGCTTGTATTAAGTTTGGAACTCTAAATGATGTTGATTTAGAACCTCTAAGCAAAACATCATTAGCAATTTCCCAACCTAAAGCAGCTTTCCATACTGTTGAAGATTTAGTGTCATCTGGATCCTCATGCCTCATAGCAAATTGAGCCTCCATTTTATTTGTTAAAGGCATGACCATTTCTGCAAAAACAGAATTAGTAGATCTTTTTGCTGAAGTATCCACAGTTGGACTTGAGCCAAGAACATCACCCACAAATGGGAATCCTAAACCAGTTACAGCAGATTGAAACTGAATCGTACCATCTAATCTTGGATCTCTATCGTCCGAATAAGATTCTGAACGATATTCAAAACCAACCAACATGCCGACAGGTCCTGCTGGCATATTGAATACTTCTGGGTTTGTCATTTTAAAGTCAAATGTATTTAACTCACTAGTATCATTTCTAGACACATCAACAATAGCTGGTGCTAAGGCTGTTTTAACATCAGCAGAGAAAATATTAATTGCGCTTGAAGTTGAGTCATTTAAACCAGCTTGTAATAAAGAATTTGATAGTCTATTTTCAGTTAAATCTTCTGAAATAGCCTTAGAATGTAAAACAGCTGTTTCCCAGTCCCAGCCAGAATCCATGGTTCCTCTGAAACCAAATAAATATCTATACGTTTCTTTTTCAACATTGATGATTCTAGGACCAATATCTGGTCTCCAGTTATCAATTCTTACAGCTTTATTAGATGAAGAATTATCTGCTGACAAACCTATAGCATTAGCCCAGTAATAGTTAGGGCCTAATTCAAGCAATGCTGTGCTAAAGTCACCTGCTGGTTCTTTATGACGCATATATTCAGAATTGTAAGAACCGATTTCAGCAAAAAATTCTGAGCCGCCATCTAATTCATGATTTACAAAAACAAATAAGTTACTTCTTTCAAGTTCTCCTCTGTAATCTCTGAATTGTCCTGGATTAATATAATATTCACCATTTGCCATTGATGTTGTATCAACAGCTAAACAAGTACCGTAACCAGTATCTTTTGAATCAGATCTTGCACATCTTGGATCAGCAATTGGGATAATTTGCATTTCACCTGCACTATCAGAGTACCCAGTCCTTCCACGCATATCTAACTGCGCCCATTTACCAGAATATAAATTTCTAAAAGATGTATCTCCAGCCCATAAAGAATCTGCAGGAATCCATTTTCTATGATCTGAGTCCCCCCATCTTGGATCTTCAGCTGCTGCAATACCATCTCTATCATAAAAATCATACATAAGAGATATATTGGTTTTGCCACCATTCATGTCTTTACCCCATTTAAGAGTAATTCTGTCATCAACAGCACTAAAATTGTCATAACCTTGATTTCTCAAAGCAATCTCAAAACCTTCATAATCTGTCTTTAAAACATTATTAACAACACCTGCAACAGCGTCAGCTCCGTATATGGCTGATGCACCATCTTTTAGAACCTCAACACGATCAAGGCCCATAGTAGGTATTAAATTAGAGTTAACACTCATTGTTGGAACATAGTCTCCACCTAGTAACTCAGTCTGATACCCAGCGTTATTAACTAGTCTTCTTCCATTTAATAAGATCAATGTATTACCTACACCCATATTTCTTATGTTGTAAGCTCCAACATCACCTCTTGCTGAATTAACACCACCTGAATCTGATTCAGCTTCTGTAAAGTAATTAAGACCTTGTTCAGTCATGTTTTCTAATAATTCTGTACCATCTTCAACGCCTAAGATATCAATATCTTCAGAAGAAATAACAGTAACAGGAAGCGCACCAGTAATTGATGCTCCTTTAATTTGAGAACCAACTACAACAATTTCTTCTACATTTTCCTCAGAACTTTCTTGAGCAAAAATTGCAACAGGCAACAAAAATAATAAAGAAAATAAATAATTTGTATTTTTCATATGTATCCCCCAAATGAAATGTAATATGTGTGCAATTATTATAGGCTTTTGAGCAAGAAAATGTCTACATTTGTAGGATATTTTATAAGGTATAAAAAAAACCTATATATATGATTAAGTTGATAAATGGTCTATTAAATCTTCAATTCTCTCCAGAGATTTATCTTTACCAAAAATAGCTAATGTAAGGCCTAAAGAAGGTGATTTAGTTGATCCAGTAAGCGCTATTCTTATTGGCTGATTTACTTTAGGAATTGATAAATTATTATCACTCTGATAAGTTCCTAATGCTGAATCTAGGGCAGATTCATTCCAATCGTCTAAGTTAGATAATAAGTTTCTAATATCTTCAATAATAGAACTATTATTAGATAAAAACTTACTGATGGCCTTTTCATCATAAGTTATTCCATCTTTGTAATATGGTATTAATGATTTAGCAATGCCAGATAATGTATTTTCTGATGACTTCATTGCATTAATTAACAAATCTGTATTTGAATGACCATCTATATCTATATCGATCTTATTAAGAAATGGTTTTAAAACATTTTTAAAATCATCGAGCTTCAGGTTTGATAAATGTTGTGAATTCAACCAATCAAGCTTTGTTATATCAAAAATTGCTCCAGCTTTTTGAACTTCGTTTATATCAAAATCTTTAATTAAATCTTCCAGATAAAAAACTTCTTTCTCACCCTTGGACCAGCCAAGTCTTGATAGGGTATTTATTATTGCAGAATCTAAATATCCTTGGTCTCTGTATTCTTCTAAACTTGTAGCAGCATGTCTTTTTGAAAGTCTTTTTTTATCTGCCCCAAGAACTAAAGGAAGATGAGCATACTCTAAATCAGGATAGCCTAGAGCATTTTGAATATGGATTTGGCGTGGTGTATTACTTAAGTGATCTTCTCCTCTTATAACTGTGGTCACATTTTGTTCAAAGTCATCAACGACATTACACAAATGGTAAGTTGGTGTTCCATCACTTCTTAATAAAATAAGATCATCCAACTCGCTATTCTTAAATTTTACTTCACCACGAATAATGTCATTTACAACAATATCACCGTCTAAAGGTGTTGCTAACCTTAAGACCGTTTTTTCAGATTGTTTAAGACCAAGATTTCTGCTTCGGCCGTCATACATCGGTTTCTTTCCAGCTTTAGCCTGATCTCTTCGCATTTCATCTAATGTTTCTGTTGAACAGTCACACCAATAGGCATTACCTGATTCAATTATTTTTTGTGCAGCTTTTAAATAAATCTCATTTCTTTCAGACTGATTAATAGGTTTTTCATCTGGTTTGAGTCCTATGGACTCTAGATTATTTAGTATATTTTTTTCATATTCCTTTGTGGAACGGTCTCTGTCAGTATCTTCAATTCTTACCAAAAACAGACCATTATTTTGTTTAGCATAAACATAATTAAATAGAGCTGTTCTGACACCACCTATATGCAATGTTCCAGTTGGACTAGGAGCAAATCTTGTAATTACTTGTTTCATTAAAACTTTCTCCATATAGTCTTGATTTTGTGTTTTTCTTCTATTTCAACGAGCTTTGTTTCATGGGATTTTAAATCATCTTTTGATGCATTAATTTTTTTAAGATCTTTTAACAAGTTTTCATCAATTTCCACAGAAGAAGATTTATCATCTGCAAAAGTATTTCCATTTGTCATAAATTCAAATTTACTTTGTCCTCCAGTAAGTTGAACAAAGACATCTGCCAAAATATTTGCATCAAGCAAAGCCCCATGAAAACTTCTATCATATCCAGATATATCAAAACGTTTAGCAAGAGCGTCTAATGAATTTTTTTGACTAGGAAATTTATCTCGTGCAATGAGTAAAGAATCTTCAACTTCGCATATATCTTCAATTTTTGGATAGCTTGTTGATGCTAATTGAAGTTCATTATTTAGAAAACCTAAATCAAAAGGAGCGTTATGAATGACCAAGGTTGCACCATCTATAAATTCAACAAACTCATCTGCAATTTTATCAAAAGAAGGGCTATTTTCTAAATCCACATTCATAATTCCGTGAACCTTAGACGCCTCCTCGTCGATAAGTCTTGATGGGTTTAAGTAAGAATGGAAATTTTCTTCAGATTTTTTTCTATCATTTAGTAGAACTGCTCCAATTTCAATAACTCTATGACCTTGTTTGACTTCAAGACCTGTAGTTTCTGTATCAAGTACAATATATTTCTTAGCCATCTTATAAATTATCTATACCTTTATTGGCTAGAAGGTCAGCTATTTCATTTTGTCTATGTCCTGAATGACCTTTAACCCAATGCCATTTTACATTATGTTTGGAAACATATTCATCCAGTTCAACCCATAAGTCTTTATTTTTGACATCTTTCTTTGATGAATTTTTCCAGTTATTTTTTTTCCAATTATCTATCCACAAAGTAATCCCCTGCATTACATATTTTGAATCAGTTGTTATGTGAACTAGACAAGATTCATTTAAAACTTTAAGCCCCTCAATGGCAGCTTTTAGTTCCATTTTATTATTAGTTGTATTTTTGCTTCCACCAAAATATTCTTTGGAAATATTTTCATACTCAATAAGAACGCCCCAGCCACCATCACCTGGATTTCCTCTGCATGCACCATCGGTATAAATATTTACTGTTTTCATAAAATTAAATTAGAATCTGCATATGTTTAGTGTAAATCCTATAAAAGCATTTAGTGATAATTATATTTGGTTACTAACAACTAATGAAGGGTCAATAGTTGTTGATCCAGGTGAGGCAGTTAAAATCTTGGATCTTATCGACAAAGATAAAATTAATCTTCAAGGCGTATTGATTACTCACCATCATTTTGACCACACAAGCGGCTTAGGTGATCTAATAAATAAAAAGTTAGTTGATGTATACGGTCCTGAAAATAATATTATCGAAATAAATAAAAGGGTTAAGGATTTAGATCAAATAAATGTTCTAGGAATTGACTTCGAAGTCATCGAAATTCCCGGTCATACTCTAGATCATATCGCTTTTTATGCTTTCAATGACAATAATCCAATTCTTTTTTGTGGAGACACTCTTTTTGCTGGTGGATGTGGTCGAGTTTTTGAGGGTACTTATGAACAAATGTTTAATAGTTTAAAGAAGCTATCAAGCCTTCCTTCAAATACAAAAGTCTATTGTGGACATGAATACACTTTATCTAATTTAAAATTTGCATTAGAAGTAGATATTCAAAATAAATATCTAATGGATGAATATAAGCATATTTTAGAACTGTCCAAATCTAGCACACCCTCCCTTCCAACTACTATAGATAAAGAATTTAAGGTAAATCCATTTCTTAGATGCAATGATCCCTTTATAAAAAATAAAATAAAAAAGGAGTTTGGTATTGAAGGAAATGAATTAGAAACATTCACAGCGTTAAGAAAATGGAAAGACAACTTTTAAATATTTTTTTAATTCTAATTGTCTTTGTTGGTTGTCAGCAAATTGAAATATTGGAAGATATTCCCACCAAGAGTTCAACTCCTGTTCTATTAGATAATAATACCTCTGAAATAATTCCTGAAACATATGCAGATATTTGGAGTTACATATTAATTAATAATTATTCTAAAAATGAGATTATTCTTAATGAACAAATTCTTTTTCATATGAATCTACATCTAAAGGATATTGATAAATTTAAAGAATATTTAAATGATTCATATTATTTCATTTATTTTGTAATAGATGAGTTGCAAAAAGAGAATCTACCTCTTGAGTTATCACTTATACCTTACATTGAAAGCAATTATGATCCTTTCTCAATATCTTCCTCAGGTGCAGTTGGCATGTGGCAATTCATGCCAAGAACAGGAAGGTTATTTGAACTAAACAAGACATGGTGGAGTGAAGATAGACATGATCCATTTAGATCAACAGAAGCGGCTGTAGGTTATTTAAAGTATTTATATGAAAGATTTGATGAGGATATTTATTTAACCCTTGCAGCTTACAATGCTGGTCCAACCTTATTGGATAGAAAAATAAATCAAAATAAACGAAGAGGACTTGAAACAGATTTTTGGTCACTTAATTTACCAACTCAAACTAAAGAATATGTACCCAAATATATTGCATTAAAAGAGTTAGTTTTTAATTCAAATAAATATGAAGTTCAACTTCCCAAAATACCGAACGCCCCAGTTGTAAAAAAAATATCTATACCAGGTCAAGTTGAAATACTTACTTTAAGTGAGTTTTTAAATATTAAACCAGAGCTTTTATATAAGCTAAATGCTGGTTATACAAAATGGGCATCTGCTCCTAAAGATCAAAGCATCTTTTATATTCCAATTGAAAAATATTATTTGTTTCAAACTGATGAAAATCCATTTACAGACTCCAATCAAATAAATTGGATTTCTCATATAGTTCAATCAGGAGACAGTCTTTGGGCTTTGGCATCTAAATATGATACTGAGGTAAATATTATTAAAGAAATAAACTATTTATACACTGACGTTCTATCTATTGATTCAACTTTGCTTATTCCGTTAAGTAAAACCAAGTCTAATAATTTTATTCCATATGAGATGCATATTGTATCTGAGGGAGACACTCTATGGAAAATAGCTAAGGACTATAATCTTGAGGTTAGAGATCTTGCAAGAATGAATTCGATTGATGAAGATTCATACTTGCAGTTAGGGCAACAACTTACAATAGGCAATAAAAATATTCATAGAAATATTGAATCTAAAAAGAGAACAATACTTTACTCAGTTAAGCAAGGTGATAATCTATATAAAATATCAGATTTATTTGATGTAACAATCAAAAGTATTAAAGAGATTAATGAATTTAATGATGAAACTTTAATGCCTGGTCAGATAATAAAGATAGCCATTAGGGCTTTTTAGCCATCCGTGGTTTTTGGATCCAGCGCATCTCTTAGCCCGTCCCCAAAAAAATTTAAAGCAAAAAGCGTTATGGTAAAAGTTATACCAGGATAAATAAGTAACCAGCTATACTCTTCCATAGACTCAACACCATCCTTTATTAAAGTACCCCAGCTACTCATAGGGGGTTGAATTCCAAGACCAAGAAAACTTAAAAACCCCTCTAAAAGCATAACTTGAGGAATAGTTAATGTTGCATAAACGGCAATAGGTCCAAGGATATTCGGTAATAGGTGTCTTCTAAACATTGATAGATTTGAAACTCCCATTGCTTTTGCTGCTAAAACAAATTCTTGATTTTTTAAACCTATTACCTGAGCTCTTACTATTCTTGCCATTGTTAACCACTCTACAGCTCCAATTGCACCAAAAAGCAACCATAGATTTCTTCCAAAGATTACCATTAGAAGAATTATAAAAATAATAAAAGGTAGTCCATAAAGTACATCTACAATCCTCATCATTATTGAATCAACTTTTCCACCTGCATAACCAGCAATAATTCCCCACGACACACCAATAACCAAAGCAACTCCTGTTGCAACAAAACCGACTAATAGTGAAATTCTTGCTCCATATAAAATCCTGCTTAATAAATCTCTACCTAAAACGTCCGTACCTAGTAAGTGGTCTGCAGATGGAGGACTGGCTCCAAGATTTAAATCCTGATATGAATATGAATAAGGGGCAATCCATGGTGCGAGCGCTGCTACAATTATCAATAAAATAAGTATAAATGCACCAAGCATGGCTGCCTTGTTTCGGGTAAGTCTATGAATCGCATCTGACCAAAGAGAATTGTTCATGAAGCGTCCCTTGATCTTGGGTTTAACCATAACGCAGCAAGATCTGATAGCAGGTTAAAGAAAACAATCATTGCTGAAAAAAATATTGTTGTACCCAAAATCATCGTATAGTCCCTATTGAACGCTGCTTCAACATAAAACCTTCCTAGACCAGGAATCTGAAAAATTGTTTCAACTACAAATGAGCCTGCAAGAAGACCAGCTATTGCAGGTCCTAAAAAAGAAACAACTGGTATTAATCCACCCTGCATTGCATGCTTGATGACTACCATCTTTTCAGTAAGGCCTTTTGCTCTAGCGGTTCTTATAAAATCTTGATTCAATACTTCTAACATTCCGCCTCTGCTCAATCTTGCTATATATGCAGCATATGCAAAGCCAAGGGTAAGAGAAGGTAAAATTTTGTCACCAGGTAATTGTCCCCAACCTGAAACAGGAAGAATTTCTAAATTAATGCCAAAAATTAATACTAACAATGGTCCCATTAAAAATGTAGGAACACATATACCAATCATAGCTATAGCCATAGGAATAAAATCAAACATCGTATTTCTTTTCAAGGCTGCTAAAACTCCTGAAAAGACTCCCATGAAAAGCGCAATTAATATTGCATAAAATGCTAATTCAAAAGTAACAGGCAACCCTGTTGTAATCATTTCTGTTACAGATCTTCCTGGGAATCTAAAAGATGGTCCTAAGTCTCCTTGAGCAAGGTTTGTCATATAATCGATATATTGTTCCCAGTTTGTAGCATCTAAGTTATAGGCTTCATTTAAATTTTTTAAAACTTGAGGTGAGACAGCTTTATCTGCATCAAAAGGACCACCAGGCGCTAGTTTAATTAAAAAAAATGTAATACTTGCAACTGCAAATATAACTGGTATCGCTAATAATATTCTTTTAATAAAAATCGCTAGCATGCGAAATTAATCTCTTTCTAAATAAATAAATTTTGGATGATGATGATCTAATATATGAGGGCTGTATCCTTTAACATCTGGAGATAATTGATAAGCTCTTACATAAGTATATAAGGGAATTATTGGCATATTATCAATAAGCAATTCCTCAGCTTGATTTAGCAACTCATATCTTTCTTCTTGATTATTTGTAGAGTTTGCTTTTTTCATAATTGCATCATAATTTGCATCTTCCCAGCCAGTTTTATTATTACCCCTATTAGGGCGCATTAAATCTAAAAAGGTATTTGGATCCTCATAGTCACCTATCCATCCAGCTCTTGAGACTTGAAAATCTCCAACCATTTCTCTACTAAGATAAACTTTCCAATCCTGATTAACTAGTTCCACTTCAATACCAAGATTTTGTTGCCACATTTGTTGAATAGCTAAAGCGATTTTTCTATGGTCTTCATTTGTATTAAATAAAATTTCAATTTTTGGAAAAGGGTTAGAATCAGAATATCCAGCATCCATCATTAATTGTTTTGCAAGCTCAGGGTCAAACGGTATTTCTGTATCAGGATAATATCCATTTGAACCAGGTGGAGTAAATGAATAAGCAGGAATTTGACCGCATTTTGTAACTTTTTCAACTATAAGTTTTCTATTTATTGTATAAGCTAAGGCTTTACGAACTCTCACATCTTGTAAAGCTGGATTATTAATATTCAAACGATAAAAGTATTGTCCCATGTATGGATCAATTCTTAAGTCAGGGTTATTTTCTTCAATATAAATTGGACATTTTTGAGATGGTAATGTTGAGGTTAAATGGAGCTGACCGGCTCTGAACATTCTATCTTCAGTCATAACATTTGATACAGGGTAGAAATGCATCTCATTAAGTCTGACTTTAGAAGAGTCCCAGTAATGGGGGTTCTTTTCTACAACAATTTTATTATTTAATTCCCATGATTTTAATTGAAACGGTCCATTACAAACAAAGTTACCTGGTCTCGTCCACTCGCCATTTCTATCATCTATCTCACCAAATTTTAATACTGTCTCTTTATGAGCTGGCCAAGTGCTGTAATGACTTAAAAGTCCAAGGAAAAAAGGCGTAGGACTCTTAAGATTAACTTTTAGTGTATGTTCGTCAATCGCTTTAACGCCAACAGTATCAAATAAAGGTTTTGGTTTGTGATTCATAAGAGATTGTTCTATAGAAAATACTATTTCAGGATCTGCGTCATTTGATAACTCATTAACCAGCATGGAGTTAAGATCCTCTTTACTTACCCATGTATGATATTCCTCGGCTCCTTCTAAATAGTAAAGCATATCTGGATATTGTGAGCCTAAGCTCGCAGTAAGTATTCTCATCCATGACCAAACAAAGTCATCGGCAGTCATAACTTCACCATTTGACCATTTAGCATTTTTATTTAAATAAAAGATATATTCTTTTCCATCCTCGCTAATTGTCCAAGATTCTGCAACACCAGGGAGATTAGCTCCGCCATTTGGGTTGGCAATAGTTAACCCTTCACATAGAGAGATTAAAAGATGGTGCTCAGGCACGCCGGTAACAATATGAGGGTCAATACCCTGAGGCTCAGAACCATTTCCAAAATGAAATATTCCAGACTCAATTGCGGAATCAACCGGAGAGATATTCTGTGAACAGCCATAGAAGAAAATTAAAGCTAAGGGCATCAAAATTATTTTTTTATACATAAAAGTCTTCCTAAAATGCAAGATTGGTTAAGTTTACTCGAGCTGATTCAAAGGCATCTTCATTGATTATTTCTGACATCTTAGATGACATCCTTTCTTCACTAAAAGATCTATATTGATCTAAGATTGCAGTAATGTCCGATTCTGATGGGTTGGTAAAATTATTTATTTCGACAATATACTTATCACCATTATTAGCATCGACATTGATAACAGTACCAGGAATATTCTTAAAGACTTCATTCAATACTTCACTCGGCAGAAGAGATGAATTTCGCTTTACATCAATAAAAACATCACTTGAAACATAATTATAAGCATCAATAAAAACCTGTTTATCATCTGGGTCTTCAATTGACTTTAATTCATTTTCCATTAGAGCAAGCTTTTCAAGTGATTTTGATTCAGAAAGAAGATCTGCAACAGTTTCAGCCACTATTTCATATGGTTGTAAAGAAGGCTCTATGATGGTACTAATAGACATAACGATAACTTTTTCATCTAGCTCTATTACAATGGATTCATTAACTTGAGAATCAATTGAAAATAAGAACTCTTTAACTTCTTGACTGCTAATATCAAAATTATAATTATTTGAAGTGTAAAACTCAGAGATCAAAACTTCTTTAGATAGCTTGTCAGCAATATCTTCAATTGAAGAATTATCAAAAATCATTTCTTCTGTTGCATTAAAGTCATCCATCATCAATGCCAATGATTCTGTTTCTATTAGTTCATTTGCTAACTCATCTTTAATTTGATTTTCGGGTAATGGTTCTTGGATATTGATTTCAGTAACTTTTAAAATATGAAAAGTATCTTCTAATTCAATAATCTCACTAATCTCATTTAATTTGAGATCTTTTATACCAAGATCAAATTCAACCGGAAAAATATCTTTTTCAAAATAATCAAGATCACCACCTATATCTTTTGTAATAATATCTTCACTATATATTCCTGCTAATTCAGAAAAATTGTTTCCAGCATTTAAAAGTTCTTCAACTTCCTTAATCCTTTCTAAGGCTAATTGTGTTGATTCGTAGCTAGTCTTTTCAATCATGATATGAGAAATTCTAGTTTGAGCACTATTTTCAAATTTTGATAAATAATCTTCATATCTTGTTGCAAGGTACTCCTGTGGTACCTCTATATTATTTTTATAATTAGCTTGATCTAAAACGATATATTTAAAATTTCTTTTTTCGCTTGAATAAAATAAGTATTGATTGTTATTGTAATATTCATTTAGTTCTTCCATGGTATTTACAAGTTCTTTTTTTAGACCATCAAAACTAATCTTAATATAGTTAATATCAGAAGTTTTTTCTAGCAGATTCGTAAGCTCGAAAATTTCATGATCAGTAGCAAAACTCAATGAATTTAAAGAGCTTCGATATAGTTCTGATGCTATAAGGTTTGTCATCAAATCAATATAATCTTCCTTAGTGTAATTAAGAGAGTTCACTTGAGCTTCATATACATTTTCATCAAACATTCCATTAACTTGAAATTGAGGATTTTGAACAATCTGTTTTTTTGCTTCATTAATTGTGTTTTTATTGATAAAGCCCAAGGACCTTGCACCAGATTGTAAAACTTTCTGTACTATTAATTCTTGCTTAATAGATTCAGCCCTAACATCCTCATCTAGCATATCAAAATCAAAATCATTTCCATAAGCACTCTTAAATCTTTGAAGGGCTGTATTGGAAGCTATATTAAGATCTGCTTCTGAAACATCTTCTCCATTTATGGTACCAAAAGAGCCACCAAAAACTGAACCTATAGAAGAGGTTCCGAGAAAAACAAAAGGTAAAGCACAAATTAGAATAACAAAAATTAGAGTTGGGCCTGTAAGAAAATTTCTAAGTGATTCCATCATAGTGGCGTTATTATAGATTAAAAAAAAGGGTGCGTAAGCACCCTTTTACAAAAGTAACTAAACTTATGCTGGGTTACCAGCTTTAACAGTATCTTTTAAAGCTTTACCAGCTTTAAAGCCTGGTACGTTAGACGCTGGTATATGCATTGACTGCTTTGTAGCAGGGTTTCTACCATCTCTTGCTTTTCTGTGTCTGACACTAAAAGTTCCAAATCCAACCAATGAAACAGAATCACCGTTGTGTAATGCACCTGAAATGCCATCTAAAACTGCTTCAACAGCTCGACCTGCTTCTGCTTTTGACATATCAGCACTTCCTGCAACGGCGTCAACTAAATCTGATTTATTCATATTTAAACTCCTCTATGATAATTTATTTAATAAATACCCCTATATCAAAAGCTTTTTAGTGTTAAAAGTCAAGTAAATAAAGGGTTTTAGTGAGTTTGCTTGCTATCAGATTTTGATGAGCTTTTACCTTTTTGTGTTTTAACTTTTTTTGAAATTGGTGTTGGTTCTTCAACAAGTGCTGATGAAATTACTTCATCGATCCATTCAACTGGAATAATGTTAAGAGATTTAGTAATTTGATCGGGAATTTCTTGAAGATCTGGCTCGTTTTCTTTTGGAATAATTACATTCTTAATACCACCTCTTTTTGCAGCCAATAGCTTCTCTTTAAGGCCTCCAATTTTTAATATCTGACCTCTTAGTGTTATTTCTCCTGTCATGGCTGTATCTGCCTTAACGGGTATACCTGTAAAAATAGATATCAAAGAGATAGCCATTGCACCACCTGCGCTTGGTCCGTCTTTTGGAGTTGCACCCTCAGGAACATGAATATGGACATCATATTTTTCATAAAAATCAGCTTTAATTCCTAACGATTCCGCTCTAGATCTCACTACTGTTAAAGCGGCCTGAATTGATTCTTGCATCACATCACCCAATGAACCAGTCTTAATTACCCTACCTTTTCCATCTATGTGTGAAGCTTCAATAGTTAATAATTCTCCTCCAACTTCAGTCCAAGCAAGACCAGTAACCTGACCAACAGCATTATCTTTTTCTGCAACACCATATTTATACTTCTTAACTCCTGAATAATTCTCAAGATTTTTAGTATTTATTGTGGTTGGTGATGACATGGTTTTGTTATCTATTAGTCTTTCTTTGACAACTTTTCTTAAAATTTTTGCAATTTGTCTTTCAAGCCCTCTTACGCCTGCTTCTCTGGTGTAATATCTTATCAATGAAAGAATTACATTTTTGTTAAGTTTTATTTCTGTTTCTTTAACTCCGTTACGTTTCATTTGTTTTGGTAACAAATATTTATCTGCAATATTAATTTTTTCATCTTCGATATAACCAGGTATTCGAATTATTTCCATTCTATCTAGTAATGGGGTTGGAATATTTAGACTGTTTGCCGTACAAACAAACATAACCTCAGATAAATCGTAATCTACTTCAAGGTAATGATCGCTGAATGTATTGTTCTGTTCTGGATCAAGGACCTCAAGCAAAGCAGAAGCTGGATCACCTCTATGATCCATTCCAATCTTATCAATCTCATCCAATAAAAATAATGGGTTTTTAACACCAACCTTTGAAAGTTTTTGAACTATCTTTCCAGGCATCGATCCTATATAAGTTCTCCTATGTCCCCTTATTTCAGATTCATCTCTAACTCCGCCTAAAGACATTCTTGCAAATTTTCTGTTTGTAGCTCTAGCTATTGATTCTCCTAACGAGGTTTTACCAACTCCAGGAGGCCCAACCAAACATAAGACTGGAGCTTTCATTTTCTTTACTCTTTTTTGAACTGCTAAATATTCAACAATTCTTTCTTTTACTTCCTCAAGTCCATAATGATCTTCTTCTAAAATCTTCATAGATGCTTTTATATCTGATTTTATTTTTGATTTCTTTTTCCATGGAACGTCAACTAAACAGTCTAAATAAGTTCTTACTACCGAAGCTTCTGCTGATGAAGGAGCCATATGTTTAAATTTAGCAAATTCACTTTTTGCTTTTTTTAGAGCTTCTTTTGTCATGCCAACTTCATGAATTTTCTTTTCTAAATTCTCTAACTCATCACCTTCTTCGCCAATTTCTCCAAGTTCTTTTTGAGCAGCTTTAATTTGCTCATTCAAGTAATATTCTCTCTGAGATTTTTCCATTTGTTTTTTAACTCTATCTCTTACCTTTTTCTCAACATCTACAACATCTAACTGAGATTCTATAAATGTTAAAACTTTTTCTGATCTAGCTTTTAGATCAATAGTCTCTAGAATTTCTTGTTTTTTTGATGTCTCTAAAGGGAGGTGTCCAGTTATGGTGTCTAATAGTCTTGATAAGTCATCTAGCGAGTCGACAGTTGACACTATTTCAGGGGGTATTCTTTTTGTAATAGCTATGTAATCTTCAAATTTTGCTTTAATTAATCTTATAAGGTTTTTTGACTCGCTATCTTTTAAAGATGAAACATTTGCTTCAGAGACTCTTGCAATAGTATATAAATCTTTTTCAATAACTTTTTCAATTAAGCATCTCTTATCACCTTCAACTAATACCTTAATAGTTCCGTCAGGTAACTTTATCAATTGGAGTAAATTGCTGATAGAAGCAAATTTATATAAGTCATTAATTTGCGGATCTTCCAATGAAGCATCTTTTTGACTTACAAGAACAAGTTTTTTATTTGATGCCATTGCAACATTTAAAGCCTCAACAGATTTAGGTCGTCCTACAAACAAAGTTGTAACAATTCCTGGAAAAACAACAACATCTCTTAAGGGGATTAATGGCAAATCCGATTTAATATCACTCATAGAGTTAATATAGGGATAATAAGATAAATATCAATTACCAGTAGATGTTTTTTTAGATTTTGTTTTTAGAAGCTTAATAGGATCAGTTTTTGATATTACAGTCTTTTCATCAATTATAACTTTTTCCAATTCTTCATTAGGAAGACCAAACATTGTTTCCATTAAGAGCTCTTCCATAATTGACCTGAGGCCTCTTGCTCCAGTTTTCCTTTTAATAGCTTGTTTAGCAATTTCTTTTAAAGCTTCATCCCTGAATGATAGCTCTACATTATCAATTTCAAATAAATGCTTATATTGATTCACTAATGCATTCTTTGGTTCCTTTAAAATTCTTACCAAAGCATCTTCATCAAGCTCATGTAAATTTGATATAACTGGCAGTCGCCCTACAAATTCAGGTATTAAGCCATACTTAACTAAATCTTCAGGCTCTAGATTATCAATATTTTTATTTAGTGGCTTTGAATTAGATTTTGAATCTACATCAGCGCTAAATCCAATTCCAACATTATTAGTTCTAAGATCAATTACTTTATCAAGACCAGAAAAAGCGCCACCACAAATAAATAAGATATTTGATGTATCGATCTGTACAAACTCTCCTTGAGGATGTTTTCTTCCACCTTGAGGTGGAATTGAAGCAACAGTCCCTTCAATTAATTTCAATAATGCCTGTTGAACACCTTCACCAGAAACATCACGAGTTATAGAGGGATTGTCAGACTTTCTAGCTATCTTATCTATTTCATCAATATAGACTATACCTAATTCAGCTCTCTCTGGATCATGGTCTGCTTTTTGAAGAAGTTTCTGAATAATATTTTCGACATCTTCACCTACGTATCCTGCTTCTGTAAGAGTTGTTGCATCTGCTATAGCAAATGGAACATTTAGTATTTTTGCTAAAGTTTGTGCTAAAAGTGTTTTTCCACTGCCTGTTGGGCCTAATAGCAATACATTACTCTTTTGAAGTTCTACATTATTGTTTGATTTGGCTTTTTTAAGTCTCTTATAATGGTTGTATACAGCTACAGATAATACTTTCTTTGCCTTTTCTTGACCTATAACATAATCATCAAGTTGGGAGAATATTTCTAATGGAGATAATAGATGGTCATACGGAGCTTGTTCATCAACCTTAACTTCTTCTTCAATAATTTCATTACAAAGATCAACGCACTCATTACAAATATAGACACTTGGACCAGCAATTAATTTTTTTACTTCAGTTTGTAATTTTCCACAAAAAGAACACGTTAATTTATCTGATACTGTTTCATCTACCATATTACAAGCCTCTTTGATCTAATATACTATCTACAATTCCATATAACTTCGCTGATTCGGCATCAAGGAAATTATCTCTATCAGTGTCTTTTTCAATTTTCTTTATGGTTTGGCCTGTATGTTTTGCAAGAATCTCATTAACAATTTTTTTCATGTGAAGTATTTCTTTGGCATGAATCTCAAAATCAGATGCTTGGCCTTGAAAACCTCCTAATGGTTGGTGAATCATGATCCTTGAGTTAGGTAATGCAAATCTTTTTTTCTTATCTCCTCCTGCAAGCAATAAAGCTCCCATGCTAGCAGCTTGGCCAATACAAAGAGTTGAAATAGAAGGAGTAACAAATTGCATTGTGTCGTATATTGCTAACCCTGCAGAAATACTCCCGCCTGGTGAATTTATATATATTGAAATATCTTTCTCAGGGTTTTCTGATTCTAAAAAAAGCAACTGAGCTACAACAAGATTTGAAATATAATCATCAATTGGTCCTGATAAAAAGATAACCCTTTCTTTTAAAAGTCTTGAATAAATATCAAATGACCTTTCACCTCTAGGAGTTTGTTCAATCACCATTGGAATTAAAGCTGAATGAATGTCTGTCATAATTTATACCTGCTTATTAGCTAGTTCAGAAAATTTTATCACTTTCTTCTTAGATTTAAGGACATTTTCTAATTTTTCAACCAGTTGCTGCTCTAAAACAACCATTCTAAATTGCTCAAGCTGTTGGGGCTGGCCTGAAATCCATTTTTTGTATTGGTCAGGGTCTTTATATCTCTTTGATTCATCATTAATGAAATTATCAATCTGCTCTTTACTAACAGATAGTTCAAAATGTTTTATCATTTCAGCAAATAACAGGTCTAATCTGACTCTTTTTTCTGCTTTTTCCATAAAAGTTTCCATTGGGAATAAGTCATCTCCGGCATTCTCCTCACTATGTCCTATTCTCATTAATGCATCTTTTCTCATCAAATCAGCTTGCTCACTTACAGTAGATTTAGGGGCCTTAAAAGCATTTGTTTTCAATAAAGTCTCATAAATGGATTCTTTTGTAAGTTCTTTTTCTTGAACTTCTATTTCATTGTTCATTCTTTTAATAATTTCTTCAGTGAATTCAGACTCATCTTTAACTTCCATTTGTAGCTTTTCAAATAAATCTTTATTTACTATTGCTTCAGTAATTTCTTGAACATTTTTTAGATCAATCTCAAAAACAGCATTAACGCCTGCTAAATCTTTTTTGAAATAATCATCTGGGAAATTGCAATTAATTTTAAATTTTGATGGTTTCTTTCCTAACATTCCATCTTCAAATCCAGGAATCATAGATTTACTTCCTAGTATCAACTTAAAGTCTTTTGCTGAATTTCCTTCAAATTCTTTACCATCAATTGTTCCCAAGAAGTCTATAACCACTTGATCATCTAATTGCGCCTTTCTAGAAACATCTTTCCATTCACCATATCTTCTTAATATATCTGCAATAGCCTTATCTATATCATTATCTTCAATCTCAATGCTAAATTCTTCATAACTGGTCCATCTTGAAAATTTAGGCTTTATTTCAGGAAAGGCTTCTATTATTGCTGAGTATAAAAGTGGTTTTTTTGGATCTTCAGAATCAATAGTAACTTTCGGAGAAGAGGCGGGTCTTATTTTTTTTTCAGAAATTGCCTTTGGATATGATTCTTGAATAAGTTCATTTACTACTTCAGCATGGATTGACTGACCATATCTTTGCTCAAGCACATCGCTCGGCACATTGCCCTTTCTGAATCCATCAATTTTTGCTTTAGTTTTTATATTATTAATTTTAGTATCAAATTTTTTTTCATAATCTTCTACAGGTATAGATATTGTTATTTTTTGTTCTAAATCTTTTAATTTTTTAATTTTTATTTTCATTTTTATTGCTCATTACTCTTATCTTGTAAATGGGGCGAGCGATGGGGTTCGAACCCACGGCCTCCGGAGCCACAATCCAGCGCTCTAACCAACTGAGCTACGCC
>MDTB01125934.1_pt1 | contig 33362 bp, 29 predicted proteins | sample 811161 | NCBI WGS metagenome assembly MDTB01 (sample SAMN05326650, study PRJNA326480) | marine metagenome | isolation source: seawater | place: Mediterranean Sea | collected 2009 | reverse complement strand
GGCACCTGGCAACAGAACGCCCCTTGTTGTATGATGATTAATAACAAAAGGAGTCGAAATGAGCGGATGGGAAATATTAATTGTTGTTGCGATTATCTACGCTGTAGTTAATTAAGTAATATGTCTGGGGTTAGGGGCACCTAGCAATAGAACGCCCCTACTCATCTTTATTAGTTTATGTTAAACTATAAAATGCAAAAATCAGTATTTTTTTTATTATTAGTCACTTTTATTTACTCATGCGCAAGTCCTACGGTTGTTAATGTAATTGGTCCAAATGATAATAAATTAAGCTGTAACGAACTTAGTAAAGAGATAGAAAAAGCAAACAGTTATTCTTTGAAAGCTCAAGAGGCAAAAAAAATGGATAAACCACATAATATTGGCGCTATTCTATTTTTCCTTCCAGGAATGGGATATACTATGAAAAATATAGAAGAAGCCACATTAGCTGCAAAAGAGAGAGCATTACATTTAAATGCAATTAAAGAAAAAAAAAATTGTTAAGATTTCTTTAAAAAAATGGAAATAGTTAAAAATTTTTTTCTTATATTTATACCTTTAATATTAATTGAAAGTTTAAGTCAGTTTATAATTTTAAATAAAGGTGAAAAAAGGTACTCAATAGTATTCAGGCCTTTTGTCAATCAAATTGATTACTTTACAGGAACTGTAGAATACGAAGTTAACTGGGATTATAAAAATAACAAAATGACACCGGGAAAATTCAAACATAAAAATATTTCCTATGTAATAAATTCAAAAGGATTTAGAGGAAAAGAGTTTAAAGAAGTTAAAGATAAATTCAGGATATTATCATTTGGTGGCTCTACTACTATAGGATTAGAATCCCCTGAGAGCAAAACTTACCCTTATCAACTTGAAGAAGTGTTAAATCAAAGTTATGAAGAATATGAAGTAATTAACATGGGATTTGGATCAAAATCTTTAAATTTTATTAAATCTCTCTACATCAATGAAGCAATAAATTATAAACCAGACATAATTACAATTTATAGCAATAGAAATTCAATTTTGTACGATGGTGGATTTTCTAGAAAAAAAATTAATCTTAAGATTTTAAAAATCACTACTTATTTACAAGAAAATGTAATGACTTATAGATTATTAGTAAAAATATTTAACAGATTTAACGATATTGCTGTTGAGAATAAAAATTTAAAATCTCCTTTCAATAAAAAAGGGATAAGTGAAGACTATCTAATTAATGGTTACAAAAATACACTTTTAGAAATTATAGAAATTTCAAAAAAAAATGGAGTCAGGGTAGCTTTAATTAAACAAGCTTATTTTATTAAGCCTGAATTACAAAAAACAATTAATGATTATACTATAAATCAATTAATTAAACTTTTTCGAGAAGAGTACTTTATAAAAAATTTTAATTTAACGGTCGAAGAAAATTTTTGGTTAATTTTGGGAACCATAATAAATAAAAATTTAGACACATTAAAAGACACAAATGTAGTAATTATTGACCCTATAAATAATTTAATCACAAATAAAGAAAATTTCGTTGATTATTTACATCTTTCGCCAAAAGGAAACTCAGTTTTAGCTAATGAAATATATAAAAAAGTCTTCGAGTAGTTAGAATATATATTTATCAACTAAAAAAATAGCCAATCCAATTGCAATTCCGGTTAATATCCAAAAAAGATAATCGTTCATTTTATAAATTTATTTAAATCAGGTTTAAAATAATTAGGCCCTTTCATTACTTTACCAAACTCATTTTTTATTGGCTTACCATCATTATCTAACTTGCTCATATTAGATTTTTGTACTTCATCAAAACATTTGTCCAAGTTTATACCAAAAGCATGTCCAGCTCCATATGTAACGTATAAAATATCCGTCAATGCATCTGCTACTTCTTTTAAATCTTCGTTCTCGATTGCACTCTTAAATTCAGCTAGTTCTTCTGCTATTAAGTCATATCTTAGTTTTATAATTTTATTTGATGGAAATTCTGATTTTTCTTTAACTTCTTGTCCAAAAGTAAGCATAAATTTTCTAACGCTGTCAAAATTACTCATCTTATCTCCATTTGTGATTTGTCTAAAATTGTTAAGTATATTATAGTTAATTTATCAATGAAATACAGAATAGAGAGCGATAGTATAGGAAAAATTAAAGTGCCTGGTGATAAGTATTGGGGGGCATCTACTCAGAGATCAAATAAATATTTTAATATAGGAGACTTTTTAGTTCGTCCAATAGTTATAAAATCTATTGCAATTATTAAAAAAGCTGCAGCAATTGTTAATTCTAAAAACAATGATCTTGATCCGAAATTAAGTAAATTTATTATAAAAGCGTGCAATGAGATAATTCAAGGTAAGCTTGACTCTCACTTTCCACTAAAAGTTTGGCAAACCGGTTCTGGAACCCAAACTAATATGAATGTAAACGAAGTAATTTCTAATAGAGCGATAGAAATGATGAAAGGAAAACTAGGTTCAAAAAAACCAGTTCACCCGAATGATCATGTAAATAAATCTCAATCTACTAATGATGTATTTCCGTCTGCTATGCACATAGCAATAGCAATTAAAACAGAAAGTAAACTTTTGCCTTCTTTAAAGTTATTAGAAAGAGAATTAAATAAAAAAGTATCACAATTTAAAAATATAGTAAAAGTAGGTAGAACTCATTTACAAGACGCTACCCCTATAACATTGGGACAAGAATTTTCAGGTTATCAAACTCAATTAAAAAAGTGTATCGATAGAATTGAGATAGCATTAAAAGAAATTTATTTTTTGGCTCAAGGAGGAACCGCAGTTGGTACAGGTCTAAATACTAGAAAAAATTTTGATAAAAGGATTGTAAAAGAAATAGCAAAAATAACTAAAATGCCTTTTAAACCTGCTATAAATAAATTTGCCGCCTTAGCAGCACATGACTCGATTGTAAATTTTTCGGGTGCCTTAAATACTACTGCAGTATGTTTGATGAAAATTGCTAACGACATAAGATTTTTAGGTTCTGGCCCAAGAGCAGGTTATGGAGAAATTATTTTGCCGGCAAATGAGCCTGGATCGTCAATTATGCCAGGGAAGGTAAATCCAACACAATCTGAAGCGGTGACTATGGTTTGTGTAAAAGTAATTGGAAATCACAACGGAATAACTATGGCGGGCTCTCATGGACATTTTGAACTAAATGTTTTTAAGCCATTAATAATACATAATATTTTACAGTCTATAGAAATAATGTCTGATTCTTCTTATACTTTTGCAAAATATTGTGTCAAAGGAATAAAAGCAAATAAGAAAAGAATTAAAGAGTTATTAGACAGTTCTCTAATGATGGTTACAGCTCTTACTCCTAAAATTGGTTACGACAATGCTTCAAAAATTGCAAAATCTGCTCATCAAAAAGGAACAAATCTTAGAGATGAAGTTTTAAAAACTAATTTAATTACATCAAAAGAATATGATTCATTAATGAGTCCAATAAAAATGACAAAACCTAAATAGCCTCAATATACTCAAAAAACAATTCTTTAAAATCATGCATTTTTAATCTTGTTGAATTAAGATTAAAAAATATTTTTTCAAATTTTTGTTTTAAAATTTTTAATTCTTTATCAGAAAGTTTTTTTTTCTTATCAATTAAAATTTCATCGAAATAAATTTTTTTTGCACTTAAGTTCAAAAATCCTATAATTTTGAAACTTTCATTTTTCATATCTTTAATTTTTTGAATTTTAAATTTTTTATATATTTCTTTTTTGTTTTCAATTTTAAGGGTGATGTTGAATTCAACTTTTTTAATATTTTGGTTATCATTATAATTTATATCAAACTTTAAATCTCCTCCTTTAAGCAAAATTTTAGAGCTTGAAGCATTTAAGTTGCCATTAACAAAGTTTATTAAAATGAAAAAATTATCATATAAATATTTTTTAAAAATTATATTTTTGTCAAATTGAAGGCTTAATCTTCCGTTAATTTTTTTGTTTATTAAGTTAGAAAGTACATTGTCAATTTGAATTTTTTTATAATTTAGTTTTTTAATATTACTGGTTAAATTAAAGTTAAAAAATGGATCAAATATAATTGAACCATCATATGATAAAGAAAAATTTTTACTCTTTATTAATGAATTTGATATGTAAAATTTTTCTTTTTGACTAAAATTCATAATTATATTGTTTTCCAAAACTTTAAGCTTCATTAATCCCGAAGGCTTTAATAAAGATGTATCTTCTTTAAATAATAAATCTAAATTTATTCCAAGATCTTTAATTTTTAATTTTAAATTATTTTTTTTATCAAAAGTGAAACTACCTTTAAAATTTTTATCGGCTATTAATCCTTTAAAATGAATTTTATTTTTATTAATATTTTTAAGGAAAATTTTGTCTATTTTCAAAAAATTTATATCTTTATTCGCTAAAAAAATTTCAAAATTATTATATTCAATTTTATCATTATTTTTGTTAATAAAGCTTATAAATTCCTTAAATCTTTTTTTATTTAATTTTAAATTAAAATTTTCAAATTTTATTTTTTTAATTTTTATTTTATCTAGTCTATAAGCTCCTAATAAGTTTATCTTTAAATAGAGTCTGTCAACTAAAACGGGATCGCTATTTTTATTTATTAGAATTTCTGCTTTTTCAATTATTAGACTTGGAATAGGGATTGGATCATAAGAAATGTTTTTGACTTTTTTAACATTTATATTATTTTGAGAAAGTACTTTGTTTAAATCGCTTAGATTATCGTTAAAATCAAAAAAATTAGGGCTAAAAAAAATAACTAAAATTGAGATCAATATAATTGTTATTAAATATCTGATTAGATAAAGAAAATTTAAAAGTTTTTTAATTATTTCTTTTTTTTTTAAAGACTTAATTATCATTTTTTTATTATTATTAAGTAGTATATATAAGTTATTTAATAGAAATGGATTCTTTAAATAAATTATTAGATAACTTAAATGCTGAGCAAAAAAAAGCAGTATTAGACACCGAGGGGCCAGCGCTAATTGTTGCAGGGGCTGGATCGGGGAAAACGAGAGTTCTAACAACTAAGCTAGCTTACATAATTGCGAATAAAAAAGCTTGGTCAAATCAAATATTATGTGTGACTTTTACAAATAAAGCAGCAAAAGAAATGCAAACGAGAGTTTTAAATTCGATAAAAGGCACTGCTGGAGCAGTGCCTTGGTTAGGAACTTTTCATTCAATAAGTGTAAAGTTATTAAGAAGACACGCTGAAGCAGTAGGATTTAAAAGCAATTTTACAATTATTGATACTGATGACCAAAAAAAGTTAATAAAAAAAATATGCGAAGGTGAAAATATCGACTCAAAAAAAGTTTCACCACGATTTATTATTTCTATTATAGATACTTGGAAAAATAAAGGGTTCTTACCTAACGAAGTAAATTTAAAGAAAAGTAACATTTTAGAAAAAAAAAATTTTAAAAGTATACGAAATTTATCAGAAAAAAACTAAAGACTTAAATGCTTTAGATTTTGGAGATCTAATTTTATATTCTGTAAAACTACTCGAAGAAAATATTGACATAGCAAATATATATAAAAAGAATTTTAAATATATTTTAGTTGATGAGTATCAAGATACAAATTTTATTCAAAATAAGTGGTTAAATTTATTAGTTAATGAAAATAAAAATATTTGCTGTGTTGGCGATGATGATCAGTCAATTTACAGTTGGAGAGGAGCGGAAATAAAAAATTTTCTTACTTTTGATAAGATCTATCCTAATTGTAAAGTATATAAATTAGAACAAAACTATAGATCTACAAAAAATATTTTAGAAACTGCATCTTCTTTAATTTCTAATAATAATAGTAGAGTAGGAAAAAAATTGTGGTCCTCAGGAGATAACGGAGATTTAGTCAAATTAAACTGCTATGGAAATGGTAAGGAAGAAGCTCAAGGTATTAGTGATATCCTAGAAAATAAAATTAAAAAAAAATATTCTTTAAACAACGTAAGTATTTTAGTTAGAGCAATTTATCAAACAAGAGAATTCGAAGAAAGATTTTTGAAAATAGGAATAGGTTATAGAGTATTAGGTGGAATAAGATTCTATGAAAGAGCTGAGATTAAAGATGCTATTTCTTACTTAAGAATTATTAACCAAAAATACGATGATCTTGCCTTAGAAAGAGTTATTGGTTCTCCCAAAAGAGGGGTTGGGGAAGCAACACTTAAAAAAATATACGAGTATGGAGAAAAAAATAAATTTTGTTTAGAAGACTCAATCATAAAACTACTAGAAAAAAATGAGTTTAAACCAAAAATGAAAAGTGTTTTTATTCAGTTAACTAAGTTTATTCAAAAATGGAGGCAAGACTCAAAAGTAATAAAACATTATGACCTTCTTAAGCTTGTTTTAGATGAGTCTGGTTACTCAAAAATACTAAAAAACAAAAAAGACCTAGAAAATGAAAATAGGCTTGAAAATATAAAAGAGCTTTTAAGGGCTATGCAAGACTATGACAATTTACAAAATTTTCTGGAACACGTTGCTTTGGCGACTTCTATTGATCAAGAATGGGATGGAGAAAAAATTAATTTAATGACTATGCATGCAGCCAAAGGATTAGAATTTGATGTTGTATTTTTGCCCGGTTGGGAAGAAGGATTGTTTCCTCATCAAAAATCTCTTCAAGAAAAAGGTGATTTTGCTTTAGAGGAAGAAAGAAGGTTGGCTTATGTGGGTATAACAAGAGCAAGGAAAGAGGCTTTCCTCTCTTTTGCAATGAGGAGAGCGTATCAAGGTGATTGGATGGAGGCTATTCCCTCTAGATTTATTAACGAATTGCCAGAGAACAACATAAAAAAAAATGAAACTATACAAAAAGATACCGATGATGACTTTGATTTTAATCAGGATAAATCTATAGAATTTGATGAAGAATATAGAAGTCCTGGTTGGGATAGACTTAAAAGAAATTTAGTAAAATGGAAAAAATAAAAAAACTCAGAAAATATTTTAAAAAATATAAAATAGATGGATATATAGTTCCTAAAAATGACGAGTTCTTTAGCGAATACACGCCTAAATCAAAAGATTATTTAAATATCATTTCAAATTTTTCTGGTTCTTATGGATTTGCTTTAATTCTTAAAAAGAAAAATTACCTTTTTGTAGATGGCAGATATACCTTACAAGCAACAAACCAGTCTGGAAAAAACTTTAAAATTCTAAATTTGCCTTTAAAAAATGTAAAATCAATTATTAAAAACAAAAATATTGGTTTTGATCCAAAATTATTTAATAAAAATACATATTTAAATTTCATAAAAAAAACTAAAAGTAATTTTATACCAATAGATCCCAATCTAATAAAATTGATTTATAAAAATAAAGAAAAAAATAAAAAAAATAATTTTTTTATTTTGAAAAATTCTGTTACAGGTGAAACTTCAAAAAAAAAGATTAATAAATTAACAAATTTTATTAAAAAAAATAAAATAGATTTTCAGTTTGTTACAGCTCCAGAAAATGTAGCTTGGCTACTAAATATAAGAGGTGAATATAGTAAATTTTCCCCAATTCCAAACTCTCATTTGATAATTGACTCCAAAAAAAATCTTTATCTTTTTTGTAATCTTAAAAGTATAAGTAAAAAACTTAAAAATAATCTTAAGAATGTAAAATTTTTTGATATAGAAAACATCAGTACATTTATTCTCTCTTTAAAAGAAAAAATATTTGCGGTTGATAATCACTCCTGCTCAATTTATTTTTTAAAATTAATACAAAAAAATAATATTATAAAAAAAATAAATGATCCAATATATTTTTACAAATCAATTAAAAATAAGACTGAAATTATTAATACAAAAAAAATTCATGAAATTGATGGAGCAGCATTAACTAAATTTATTTTTTGGTTGAAAAACAATTACCGAAGAAAAAAAATAACGGAAATTGATGCTCAAGAAAAATTACTTAAATTTAGAAAAAATTTTAGTCGGTTCCAGTCTTTAAGTTTTCCAACAATCTCAAGCTCTGGACCCAATGGTGCAATTGTTCACTATAACGCTGAAAAGAAAACAAATAGAATTTTAAAAAAAGGAGATATCTATTTAGTGGACTCTGGGGGTCAATACAAATTTGGTACCACTGATGTCACTCGCACTATTTCTCTAAAGAATAACAATATGAGAATTAAAAATATTTTTACTAGAGTTTTAAAAGGACACATAAGTGTTGCTAATTTTAAATTTAAAAAAAATACAACAGGTTCTGAAATAGATGCAGTTGCGCGAAGTTCTTTGAAAGAAAAAAATTTAGATTTCTCTCATGGGACTGGACATGGAGTTGGTTACTATCTAAATGTGCATGAAGGTCCTCAATCTTTGTCAAAGTTTAATAAAGTAAAATTATTGCCAGGCATGATACTCTCTAATGAACCAGGTTATTATGAGAAAGGTAAATTTGGAATAAGAATTGAAAATTTGGTAGTAATAAAAAAAAAGCTCGGAAAATCTAAATTTGAGAATTTGACATATGTGCCAATTGATAAAAATTTAATTTTAAAAAACATTATGAACAAAACTGAGATAGAGTGGCTAAATAAATATCATGATAATGTTTATAAAAAGTTAAAAAAATACATGAACAAAGATGAAAAATTTAAATTAAGAGAATATTGCTCAAATATTTAGTAATTTATACCAATCCTTTTCAGAGAAAATATTTATTTTTAATTCTTTCGCTTTTTCTATCTTTTTTCTTGTTGGCTTAGAATTCCCAACAACTAAAATATTTACTTTTTTGGAAATTGATCCTAAAACTTTTCCACCAAAACTTTCTGCAATTGTTTTTAACTCAGACCTGCTAATTTTTTCAAAAGACCCTGTGAACATAATATTTTTATTACTTAATTTTCCAGATTTGGAAATTTCTTTAAATTTTTCAATATTAAGTTTCTGAATAAGTGTTTTAACAATATCAATATTTTTTATATTAGAAAAAAATGTTTCTAATGAGTCAATTTGAGTTAATCCTATTCCATCTAAATCTTTTAATTCATTAAGGATTTCTTTTCGTTTGTTATGTAAAAAAATATTTTCCAATTTTTCAATAGTTTTAAAATAACCTGCTAATATTTTTGCGTTTTCTTGTCCAATATGTCTTATGCCTATAGAGTAAATAAATCTATTAAGAGATATATTTTTAGCCTTATTAACTGCCTCTTCTAAATTTTTAGTTGATAGCTCTCCCCAACCTTCAATATTACTTATTTTTTTATAATTTAAACCAAAAATATCTGATGGTCTTTTTATTAACTTTAATTTCCAAAATTGATCTATGACTTTTTTACCTAGGCCATCAATATTAAATGCTTCTTTAGAAACTATATGCTTTAATTTTTCAATTGCAGTGAATGAACATTCATAGCCCTTGGAACATCTTCTAACAGCATCTTCTTTTTTTGTCTGTAAATTGTATTCTTTCTTAATTTCAGATCCACACAAGCATTTATTCGGAAAAATATATTTTATTGAATTTCTATCTCTTCTTCTCAGATCAACTGACACTACTTGAGGGATTACATCGCCAGCTCTTTGTAAAGTAATTGTATCTCCTACTCTAATATCTTTTCTTTTAATTTCATCTTCGTTATGCAAAGTTGCATTTGAGACTACCACTCCACCGACAGTAACTGGTTCTATTTTTGCTACAGGTGTTATTGCGCCTGTTCTTCCTACTTGAATGGTAATTTTTTTTATTCTTGATATTGCTTTTTCAGAGGAAAATTTATATGCAGTTGCCCATCTAGGTGAATTAGAGGTATTACCAAGTCTTTTTTGTAAATTTAAATCATTTACTTTATAAACTATTCCATCAATATCGTAGTCAAGTGACGATCTAATTCTTTCAATTTTTTTATGTTGTTTTTCTATCTCATTTAAATTTTTTACCACTTTATTAAAAGTATTAATTTTAAAACCCCAGCTTTCAAGCTTATTTATAAACTCTGACTGAGTTTTGTAATTTAAAGGATTAATTGTACCAAAACCATACGCAAAAAACTTTAGAGGGATTTTAGCTGTTTCATTATAGTCTTTTTGTCTTAAACTACCTCCAGCTGCATTTCTAGGGTTTGCAAAATTTTTATTTAATTTTTCGAAATCTTTCTTTCCAATATAAACTTCTCCCCTTACTTCAACTATTTTTGGTACTTTTTTATCTAATATTTTTTTTGGAATTTCGCTGATTGTTTTTAAATTTTCCAAAATATCCTCCCCCGTAATACCGTCACCCCTAGATAGTCCCTTCTTCAAAACTCCATTTTCATATGTTAGTGAAGCCGAAATCCCATCGATTTTTAATTCAGATGAAAAGTCAAACATTTGATTTTTCATATTTAAATAGTTAGCGATTTTATTAATAAAATCATTCATTCCTTTCCTGTCAAAAACATTTGAAAGTGAGAGCATAGGTTTTGAATGCTTAATCTTTTTAAATTTTTTAGTTAAAGGTGCTCCAACTTTTTCAAGTTCTGTTCTTTTTTTCTTTAAAAATGGAAAATTTTTTTCCATTAATAATAAATCTTCTTTTAAAATATCGTATTTTTCATCAGTAATTAAAGGGGAATCTAGATTATAATAATTATGGTTATATTGTTTAAGTAAATTTAACTTTTTATTAAAATCTTTTAAAATGTCTTTATCTCTCTTCATCGTCTTAAGATTTTATTTATAGTTCTTTTTACAAGTCCTGTTTCATTCTTTTTAGATTTTTTTGACAATTCTTTTTGTTCTTTAATGTAATCTTTATTTAACAAAGCATAAGTATTTTCGTACCATTCTCCAGAATTGTAGTTATATCCTAAAATTTTAGCTGCTTTATTTGCTTCATCTATCAAACCAAGATTATAGTAGATTTCTACTAATCTATGTAATGCTTCTTCTACAAAAATAGTTTCCTCATAATTTTTTATTACATTTTTAAGTCTGTTAATTGCTGGTATCCATTTTTGAGTTTTTATATAATATTTTGCAACATAGAGTTCTTTAGCTGCTAATTGGTTTTTAATTAATCCTAATTTAAATTTTAAATCTAAAGAATAATCAGTATTTGGATATTCATTAATATAGGACTTTATCATTTCTTGAGATTTTACTAGTGGTCCTATATCTTTTTCTTCATCTAAAATTTGTTCGTAATAAGATAAAACCATTAAATATGAAGCATACTCTTTATTTTTATCAGCAGGATATTTTCTCAAAAAATCTTTTAAACCTTCAATAGCTTCATCATAAAAATTTATACTATAATAGCAGAAGCCAGTCATTAAAGATGCTTTTGCTGATTGTTCAACTACAGGTAATATTTTTTCTGCTTCTGAAAATTTTTTTGCAGCATAAAAGAAATCACCTTTTTTCATTGAAGATAAAGCTTCTTTATAAATTTCGTAAGCTTTATTTTCATCAGGAGGCTTAACGGATATTTCTTCTTTTTTTGAACAATTAAAAGCAATTAAAAAAATAAGAATTATTAAAGTAAACTGACGATACATTTTTAATACATATCAAATTTATTATAATAGGTAAAATTAAGATTTATTAAATACTTGCTGAAATTGTCTTTTTAATTGAGTTGCTAGTTTTATTATCTTCGTTTGATGATTCTTTGCTTTCAAGTAACCAGTTGCTTTTGTCAGAAAAAAATTTAATAAGTAATTTATTGGTTAATGCATGACCACCCTGAGAAGTTTTAATATGTCCTATTATTCTATTTCCAGATAACATTAAATCTCCTAAACAATCCAAAATTTTATGATATACAAATTCATGTCGATTTCTTAAGCCATCTTCATTAAGTATTTCTCTACCTTTGACTACTATAGCATTGTCTAAAGACCCCCCTTTTGCCAAGCCTTGGCTTTTTATATAATCGATATCCTCGTACAAACAAAAAGTTCTTGAATTATATATTTCGCTTAAGTTTCCTTGACTTAATCTGAACTCTTTTCTTCTAGTTCTTATTAAAGGATTGCTATAAATAATTTCAAAATCAACTATCAAATCTTCTGCGGGTTCAATAGATATATATTTTTTACCATCAACTACTTCGACTTTTTTTAGTACTTTAATAAACTTTCTTGTTCCGGTTTGTTCTTTTATTCCTACTGATCTTATCGCTTCAACAAATTCACTTGCAGATCCATCTAGAATTGGTATTTCAGGAGCATCTATTTCCACAATAGCATTATCAATACCCTCCCCAAAAAAAGCTGCCATTAAATGTTCAACGGTTGAAACAGTTATGCCTGTATCATTTTGAATTTTTGTACAAAGAATTGGCTCTATAACATTTTTAAAGCTTGCTTTAATTAATTTGTCGGGGTCGATATCCACTCTACAAAAATTTATACCTGAGTGAACATCTGCAGGTTTAATTACTAAATTAGCAATTTCACCGCTATGCAGGCCTACACCTTTAATTTTTATAGTTTCTTTTAACGTTTTTTGATTTAAGGATAACATCAAGTATTCTTATATAATTCGAAGATAAAATTTAAAACAAATTATGTTTCAAAAAAAAACAAAACTAATCAAAAAAAACCGAAAAAAACCTTTGAAAAAGTGAATTTTTTCTTTGAACCACTGGTATAGCTTCGCTAGACCAACCCCTGCTAATTAATTCTCCAAATATTTGAGTATTATTAGTTTTATTTAAAATATTATTATCATTTTGAACTAATTTTAAGTCTTCTTTAAATGAATTCTTGAAAGTCTGTTTTAAGTTAATAAATATATTTATATCTTTTAATGTTAAGTAAATTGGTAAGTTTTTTTTTTTCTAAATTTTTTAAATTAATATTATTTCTAAATATGGTATCAGTGATTTCCTCAACTCTTGCGATAATAATCTCTTTAACATGTTCTAAGCTTAATTTTCTAAAATTTTTATTTTTAAAATACTTTTGATTTATAAGTTCTTTTTCTTTATTTTCCATTTCATCAAAACTAGTATCTTTTATAAGTTTTTTTACTTCATCCAAATCTAAAGAACAAACTTTTGCAATATCGTTATAGATGAGATTAGATCCAAAATTAAAATTTTGAAAATAAGAGTAAGCAGAATTATAAAAGAATATTATATGAGAATCTTTTTCACCTATACAGATATTTATAAATGAACCATTGTTATTATTATTAACAAGACTTATACCGTCAGAAAAACTTTTTAAAATTATTCTGTTTAAATTTAAATTTGATTTATTGAGCAGTGTTTTGATATTTTTCAAATCATTGTTATCCATTAAAAAGAATGTTAATTGGTGGGAATAAAAATCACCAAATAGTCCAATTGGAAGATTTTTAATATAATTTTTATCAAGAATAAATTTAGTATTAAACAGATGTATAATAGTTTTATTTTTTTCTATATCACTTATTTTTTTTTTTAAATCATTTAATATAAAAGATATATCGTCTTCAAGAATTTGATTTCCGTTCATCTTTTTATAACCAGTAACATTTATGCAATCAAAGTTTTTTTGATTTGTAATCACATTGGCTTCTTTAAATATAATATTAGTTTTTTTTTCTATAGCAGAAAGACCAGATTTAAGAGATTTTACACTTTCTTCTAAGTTTATTATTTTTCCATCTTGAATTCCTGTTGATGGAATGATCTCTGTTTCAATGATTTTAAAATTTAGCTCTTTATCGTATTGTCCAACAGATATTAAAAAATCAATATCATTATATTCTATAAATAATGAATTTTCGTAGTTTTCTTTCATTATTTTAATATTAGCTGATCACTAATTCTATAGTCAAAAATAAAATATTTTTTAAAGTTTGGATCTTCATTAATTTTTATATAATTTTGTATGCTTTCTTTAAAGTTTTTTTTTGGTAGTTTTATAATTCTTTTATCAACAAAAAGTATATCCCATCTTCCGACAGCGTGCTGATGAAAAGACTTAATATTTTGTAAAGGAAAATCAAATTCTTTAAGCACTTTATAAAGAGTCAGAAACTCATCTTTGGTTCCTATTATATTTGGCAGCTGATCTAAGGAAGGATGGTGAAAAAAATTTATTTTTTCACCTTTTTCAGTTATGTAATAAAATTTTTTCTTACTAAAAAAAATTGCTATAGGTTTTTTTTCTAAAACTTTAATTTTAATTTTATTTGGGTATATCTTTTTAATTTCAATATATTCTATTAAATCAAATTTAGATGCTATTTTATCAATTTGCTCATCATTTATTTTTAAAATGCTGATTCCATATAATTCCTTTTTAAAGTAATTAGTTAATTCGTTTTTATTAGAAATTTTAATATTATTAATTTCTATATTTTTTACAGAAAAAAAAAATAGATTATCTTTTAAATTTTTTGGATTAAAAGTGCTTAAAAGAAGTAAGATTAAAGATAATGATAGAAATAATAATGAATTTCTCATCTATTAATACTGGCATCAAGAAGTAATTTTTTAATTAAAAGTTCGAAAGAAATGTTGCAATAATTTGCAATTTCTGGGACTAAAGATAATTCTGTCATTCCTGGCTGAGTATTAATTTCTAAAAGATAAAAATGATTATTGTAAAATTTAAAGTCAGATCTAGTTACCCCTCTGCATTTAAGTATCTTATGTGTTTTTTCAGCAATTTTTAAAACTTCTTTATATTTTTTTTTATTAATGTTTGCTGGCATTATATGACTAGTATTAGCTGACTTAAAATACTTAGCCTTATAATCATAAAAATTTCTTTTAGGTTTTAACTCTATAGCTCCAATTGCTTTTCCATTAAGAACCGCTACTTGTATTTCTTGACCTCCAATAAATTTTTCTATTAACAAAATTTTATAGTTTTTAAATAAATGACGTATGTCTTTTCTAAATTTATCAAAGTTATTTGAAATTTTTACTCCAATACTTGATCCTTCATTAATTGGTTTTACAACTATAGGGAATATAAAATTATTTTTTATAATTAAATTTTTTAAATTCTTATCATTAAATGTCTCTTTTTTTATAATTGTAAATTTGGGTGTTCTTAATCTATTTTTAATAAAGATTTTTTTTGAGGATAATTTATTCATTGCATTCATTGAAGAAATCACACCTGAATGAGTATAAGGAATTTTTAAAAATTCAAAAAAACTTTGAGCTAGTCCATCCTCACCTTCTTTTCCATGTAAAGCGTTAAATATAATGTCTGCGCCTTTTCTTTTAATTTTAAAAAAAGGTTGATATTTTGGATCAAAAAAATCTGCTTTATAACCTAAATTTCTAATAGCTTTATAACAAGCTTTACCTGTTTTTATGCTTATTTCTCTCTCTTTGGAGTTTCCGCCTAGAACAATTAAAATTTTTTTTTTTCTCATATTATTCTGAATCGCCTATTAATTTTATTTCTAAATCTAGATTAACTTTATATTTTTCTAAAACTTTGTTCTGTACAGTTTTAATTAATTTTTCAATATCTCCTGAGCTTGCTCCACCATCATTAATAAAAAAATTGGAATGTTTTTTAGATATACTTGCTTTACCTACGGTAATCTCAGAACACCCGGAGTCTTTAATAAGCTTCCAGGCTTTAAATTTTTCTGGATTTTTAAATGTACTTCCACAAGTTTTTACTTGACTAGGTTGTGCCTTCTTCTTTTGAGCAATATATTTGTTTATTTTATTATTTATATTTTCTTTTTTTTCATTATTACATTTAAATTTTGCAGATAAAATTATTAGATCTCTAGGTAAACTAGTTCCTCTATAAAAAAACTCGATCTGATTTCTATCGATTTCTCTCTCTTTTCCCTCAAAATCCAAACCTTTTAGAGAAATTAAATGATTTGATATCTCATCACCATAACATCCACTATTCATTACAATTGCTCCACCTATAGAACCGGGTATACAAGATAAAAACTCTAAACCTCCTAACCCATTTTTTGCTGCGAAATTAGAAAGAGTCTTATCTAGAGTTGCTGCTCCAACTTCCAGAATATTATTGTCTAACAAATTAATAAAAGAAAATTTTGAACTTAACTTGATAATAACACCTTTGAAACCTCCATCTCTAAAGAGTGTATTTGATCCTGCTCCCAGACAAAAGATTTCTTTTTTATCCTCTAAATAATTTAAAAATTTGATTATTTCATCTTTATTTTTAGGTTTGAAAAGAATTTTAGCAGGCCCTCCAAGATTAAACCAGCTATAACGGGATAAGTTTTCATTTTGATTAATATTGTATCCAAGTTCTTTTTTTAGTTTAATAATCTTTTCGTTCATAAAAATTTAATTAGATTTCTTATCCATGTAGATATCGATCCTGCCCCCATGCCAATTACAATTTCATTTTTAATTAAATTCTTTCTAAAGTATTTTCTTAAATCATCTTCACCATCAATTATAACAACCTGAACTTTTGACCTTTCCGATATAAGTTTTCCAAATTTAGCCAAACTAAAGTTTTTTTCCTTTTTTTCTCCTGCGGCGTATACTGGACATAGTATAACGCGATTCGAATTTTTAAAAGCCTTTGCAAATTCTTGATATAATAATCTTACTCTAGAAAATCTATGAGGTTGGAAAACAGTCGTTATCTTTCTTCTTGTTGATATTTTTTTAACACCTTCTAGAACTGAAAAAATTTCAGTTGGGTGATGAGCATAGTCATCATAAAATTCATTATTATTTTTTTCAAAAATTTTCGTCATTCTTCTTTGAACACCTGAAAATTTATTTAAAGCTTTTTTTATAATATTAGTTTTTATACCTAAATTGATACAAACACATATTGCAGCTGTAGAGTTAAGTATATTATATTTACCTATCAAATTTAAATAAATATTTCTAATTAATTTTCTCTTACCAGAAAAATTTTTTATTATTAAATCGAACTTACAATTTTTACTGTTAAATCTTGAGTTGATAATTTGATAATCTGAATTTTTATCATATCCATAGGTTAGTGTATTTTTTGTTTTAATCTTAGCTTTTATTTTTTTTATATTTTTATCATCTAAACAAATTATACATTTACCAATAGGTGGTGTTCTATTAATAAATTTTATAAAACTTTTTTCTAGATTTTTATAATTTTTATAGTAGTCAAGATGTTCATTGTCGATGTTTGTAACTATTGAATAATTTATTGGTAGTTTTAGAAAACTGCCGTCAGATTCATCTGCTTCTAATACTGCCCATTCACCTTTGCCAAGCTTAGCGTTATTATTTATTGAATTTATAACACCACCATTAATTATTGTAGGGTCAAGTTTTGACTCGGATAGAATCTTTGCCACTAGTGAAGTAGTAGTGGTTTTGCCATGAGAACCAGTTACTATAATATTTTTTTTTAAAGAAACTATATTCGAAAGCATCTCAACTCTTTCATAAATAGGGAGCTTTCTTTTTTTTGCTTCTTTGATTTCTTGATTATTGTTTTTGATTGCAGTTGATTTAACTATAATTGTTGCTTTTTTTATATTTTTTTTTTTATGACCAATATAAAATTTAATTCCAAGTTTTTTACAATTTTCAACATTCTTATTTACATTGATATCGCTTCCTTGAACATTAAAGCCCATAATTTTCATTATCTGAGCAAGACCACTCATACCGATACCGCCAATTCCAACTAGATGGATAATTTCATTCTGTCCTAGACTAATTTTCATAGAATAAATTTTTTATCTCCTTGTAAAGTTTATCAAAAACAAAATTAGTCTTATGATTTTTTTGTTTTTGGACAATTTCTCTTAATACTGAATTATCTTTATGGGCAAGTTTAATAAAGTTAAATAACTTAATATCAATCTCTTCTTCATTTATATTAATACAATACCCATTTTTTTCAAAATATTTAGCGTTTTTTTCTTGATGATTATCTGCTGCAGATTTCAAAGGAATAGATACTATAGGAATATTGCAGTGTAAAAGCTCAGAGAGAGTTGAAGATCCTGCTCTTGATATAACTAGATCAGCGATATGATAATAATCTGTAATATTAAAGTTGAAATTAAATATTTCATTTTCTATATTAAATTTCTCATAAATCGTTTTTAAGTAATCATTTTGACTTTTAATACATTGTTGAAAAATTTTTAAATTAATTTTTTCTTTTTTACACTTTATAAATACATTTGGAAGTGCCTCAGCAAAAACTTTTGCAGCCTGGCTTCCGCCCAAAACAAGTATATTAATTTTATTTTTTTGAACTTCGTTGATTGTTTTTTTATAATTTAAAATTTCCTTTCTTAATATATTTCCAACATATGATATTTTTTTAGTATACTTAGAATTAATACCCTCTACATTTTGGTAAGCTAAATAAATACGTTTAGAAAAAGGTAGTAATAATTTATTGGCCTTACCAATTACTAAATTATTTTCATATAAAAAAAATGGTTTTTTTAAAATTATTGCAGCAAAACACACTGGAAACGATGCATATCCTCCCATGCCAAATATAAATTTTGGTCTTTCTTTTATGAGAAAAAATATAGACTGAATAATTGAATAAATTATTTTAAGAAAAGAAAAGATTTTGTTTTTACCAGAAAAATTGCTTGCTTCCAGAAGTTTAACTTTAGGTTTAAGTGAATTATCAATAAAGAGTGAACCTCTCTTATCGCTACTGATTGTAATTGAAAAATCCTTTTTTTTGAATTGTTCGTACAAACTTAGTGCTGGAAATATGTGTCCGCCAGTGCCGCCAGTAGCAATTACAATTTTTTTATTTATCATTCTCAAACCTATTTTTCGTATAATTAAGTATTACCCCGGCCAATATTGCGCTTCCAATTAAAGAGGATCCTCCATAACTTAAAAATGGAAGAGTCATACCCGTGGTGGGTAACAAACTGGTGTTGACACCTACATGTATAAAGGTTTGAAAGATTAGGAGTGAGGATAAGCCGCACAAAGAAATTTTTAAACTATTATCTGAAGAGTTAATACATTTTTTTATTATACGATATGAAATATATAAAAAAATAAAAATAACTAGAGAAGATATAATCGATCCATATTCTTCTGTTATTACTGCAATTATGTAGTCTGTATGTGCTTCAGGCACACTTTCTTTTAAGATACCTTCTCCCATACCTTGGCCTTTCAAACCCCCAAGTCTGATTGCCTCAAGAGCTTTTACTGTTTGGCCATGACTATCACCTTGCGAAGGATCATAAAAAACTTTTAATCTTTGAATAATATAACCAAATTTATCAGGAAAAATAAACAGTAAAAACATTGAAAGTAAAATTAGAAAAATAGAAATTAGTATCAAATAATAAATTTTAATTCCTGATATAAATATAATTGAAACCCAAGTAGTTATAATTAAAATTGACTGGCCTATATCAGGTTGTTTCAACAAAAGAATAACAATTAATGTTAAAATTAGTAAACTAAAGCTGTACGGATAATATATATTTTTTTTGTCATAGCTGCTTATAATTTTAGCTGTAAATAATATAAAGAATGGTTTTATTATTTCGATGGGTTGTAATCTAAAAAAAATGAAATCTAACCATCTTTTAGCTCCTTTCACTTCTAGACCGACTAAAGGAACTAATAAAAGTAAAAAAAATGAAAAGATAAATAAAGGAAGAATTAATTTTTTAAAAAAAGATAATTCTAAATAAGAAATTAAAATCATTAAAAAGATAGCCATTATTGCGAATAATAGATGTTTTGAAAAAAAGAAATAAAAATCTTTATTCAATCTTTCCCCTGCCAAAAAAGATGTTGAAGAAAATGAAAAATAGATACCTAAAAAAAACAGAGCAATAAAACATATAAAAATATTTTTATCTAAATTCCTCCAATAGTTACTTATTCTTTCTAAACTAAGAAATTCTTTTAGCATAATATTTTGTATATTTTTTAAAACAATTACCTCTATCTTCAAAGTTTTTAAATTGATCAAATGATGCACTTGCAGGACTAAATAAAATAGTAATTTTTTTATTACTCTTGTTTACAAATTTAAATATTATTCTCATTACATCTTTCAATTCTTTGATTACAGTATAACTAATTTTATTTTTAAGCTGCTTTTTAAAAAATTTTGAATGCTTTCCGATTATAAATCCATGAATAATTTTTTTTTTAAATTTTTCTATATTTATTTTATCATTTGTTTTTGGTTGTCCACCTAAAATCCAGATTATGTTTTCACTTTTTGCTAATGCCTTTTTTGTTGCTTCAAAGGAAGTAGCCTTAGAGTCATTTATAAAAGTAAATTTTTTAATTTTCAAAAAGATTTCATATCTATGATTTAAACCTTTAAATGAATTTAAGGATTTTAAGAAGGCTTTTTTTCTTATCTTAAACTTTTTGGACATTTCAAAGGCAAAATTAATATTTTGAATTTCTGTTTGAAATTTTAATTGATGTTCTTTTAAGTAATTTTTAAAATTATTTTTTTTTATATATGTAAATTTACCCTGATATTTTTTTTTTTTATATATTTTGATTAATTTTCTATTGTCAAAAAGCGCATGATCTTTAATAGATTGATTATTAAAAATTTTGAATTTTGAATTAATATAGTTTTTCATAGAACCATGCCAATCAATATGATCTTTTGAAATATTTAAAAATAAAGCATAATTTGGTTTTAGAAATTTTGAATATTCTAATTGATATGATGAGGCTTCAATAATATAAATTTTATTTTTATTAAATTTCTGACTTAATATTGGCTTTCCAATATTTCCAACTAATTCTGTTTTAAAATTATTAGTTTTCAATATATGACATATTAAAGCGCATGTTGTGGATTTTCCATTTGTTCCTGTTACAATGATTGTTTTCTTTAGTCTATTAATTAAAAAAAATAAATCTAAATCTGTTATAATTTTATGCTTATTTTTTAATAAATGTTTTTTAAAATTTGATTTTTTTATATTAATTCCAGGACTGGTAACAATATAATCCATTTTACTTAATTCTAATAAAAAAAATTTTTTTTTAGATTTGTTTAAAATTTTATGATTATCATCCCAAGTAATTAATTTCCTTATCCTCTTTTTTTTTAAAAAACTTAAAACTGATTTTCCAGTAACGCCAAGGCCATAAATGGCAATTTTCTTTTTTTTTAATTCTTTTAGATTTTCCATTTATCTAAGTTTAAGTGTAGCTAAACCTATCAAAGCAAGTATTATGGCAATTATCCAAAATCTAATAACAATAGTTGACTCGGCCCAACCCTTTTTCTCAAAGTGATGATGGATTGGAGCCATCATAAAAACTCTTTTACCGGTTAGTTTAAAAGATATTACTTGAATAATAACTGACACAGTTTCTAATACAAATAATCCACCTATAATAGCCAGTACTATTTCATGTTTTACTAAAATTGCTACAGCTGCTAATGATCCACCTAATGATAGTGATCCTGTATCTCCCATAAATATCTTTGCTGGAGGAGCATTGTACCAAAGAAAACCTAAACAAGAGCCCACTATAGCTCCGCAAAAAATTGAGATTTCACCTACTCTAGGTATAAATTGTATCTGCAAGTAGTCAGAAAATATTGCATTGCCAACTACATAACTGATCAAAGTAAATGACAAAGCAACTAGCATTATGGGAACAGTGGCAAGTCCATCTAAACCATCTGTGAGATTAACAGCATTAGAAGAACCAATTATTACGAATAAACCAAAAGGAATAAAAAATATCCCTAAATCAATAATTAAGTTTTTAAAAAAAGGAAAGTAAAGATAATCTATAAATTGATGGTCAGAAAAATTTACTATTATCATTAAAGTAAAAAAACCAATTATCAATTGACCGGTAAACTTAAGTTTAGAGTTTAGTCCAATAGAATTTTTATGTTTAATTTTTAGTAAATCGTCCAAAAAACCTAAAAGGCCTAAACTAAATGAAATAAATATTAATGACCAAATATAAATATTGGTTAAATCAGCCCATAATAAAGTACTTGTGAGCATCCCAATTATAATAATAATACCCCCCATTGTTGGAGTGCCTGTTTTTTTTACGATATGATCAATCGGCCCATCTTGTCTTATTGGTCCAGTTATATCTTTTCTAGAAAAAATTTTAATTAGTGGACCTCCAATTAAAAAAACAATAATAAGAGATGTCATCAATGATAAACCCGTCCTAAAAGTTAAATATTTAAAGACGTTTAAAAAAGAGTATTGTTCAATTAAAGAAGTTAAGAAATTATAAAGCATTATTGTTACCTCTTAATATTTTTTTTGATATTTGATTTAAACCAGTTGCATTTGAGCCCTTTATCATAAGAAAATCATTTTTCTTAATTAAAGGTAATAGTGTTTCATAAAAATCTGATTTTTCTTGTAAAATATTACCTTTTTTATTTTTATAAATATATTTGTAAGTATTGATTATATCTTTTCCGTGAACAAATATTTTATCTATATTAGATTTGTTAATAACTTTTGATAAACCCTCATGTAAAATATGAGATTTATCACCCAATTCGAGCATGTCACCTAAAAGAACGTATTTTCTTTTCTTATTAATATTAAGATTTGAAAATCTTATAATAGATTCTTTCATAGAAAGTGGATTTGCATTATAGCTTTCGTCAATCAAGTTAAAATAAATTTTTTTATGCTTTACTTTATATATTTTTCCTCTTCCTTCAGTGGGACTCATATTCTTTAATGTTTCATTAATTTTACTTACGTCTAATTTTAGTGCTGTAAGTATTGTTAAAATATTCAAAATATTAGAAAGATGATGGCCTTTAAATGAAAATTTGTGTCTTTTTTCGAAAATGCTAACTTCTAATTCAACCTTATCATAATTTTTTTTTACCTTAATTGGATAAACATCTGCATTTTTTTTCATTCCAAAAGAAAATATTTTTAAATTTTTAGCTTTAGCTTTTTTTCTTAAGTAATTGTAAAATTTTCCATCTCTATTAATTATTAAATAACCATCCTCACAAATATTATTTATAATTTCACTTTTTGCATTTGCTATTTCTTTTAAATTTTTAAAATTTTCCATATGTGCTTCTGCAACATTCGTAATAACCCCAATATGAGGCTTTACAAGTTTAGAAAGATTTTTGATTTCACCAGTTTTGCTCATTCCAATTTCAAATACACCATAATCATGATTGTTCTCTAAATTACATAAGCTCAATGGAACCCCGTAATGATTATTATAAGATTTTTTTGAATAAAATGTTTGTCCGTAATTATTAAGTAAATTACCAATTAAATCTTTAACTGTAGTTTTTCCTGAGCTGCCCGTTATTCCAATAATTTTAGCTTTTGTTTTTTTTCTTTTTAAAATAGCCAAATTATTCAAAAATTTCTTAGTATCTGACACTTTTATTAAATTTTTTCGATTATTATAATTTTTAGAAACTATACAATATTTTGAACCTCTCCTTAAAGAGTCCCTTATATAGTTATGACCATCGGTTCTCGTTCCTTTAATGGCAATAAATAAATTGTTTTTTTTGATATTTTTAGAGTTTATAGAAACTCCTATAAAACCTTTGTTTGGATTTATATTTTTATTTAATTCTTTCAGTAAAATCTGATTAGTTAATAGATTTAAATTTTTGATAGATATTTTTTTTCGTTTAATTCTTACCTGTTTAACAAGTTGAAAATCTGATATTTTTATAATTTTTTTACCATAATCTTGATAAGACTCATGACCTTTCCCTGCAATTAAAATAATCTCGTTTGGTATAGAGTTAATTAATGAGTGAGAGATAGCTTTAGATCTTTTCTCTATCTCTATTAGTTTTGCTTTATCAATAAATTTTATTATAGACTTTCTTATGCTTCCTGGATCTTCATTTCGAGGGTTGTCATCGGTAACATAAATTTTATTACAAAGTTTGTTTGCAATTTTCCCCATAATTTTTCTTTTTTTTTTATCTCGCTCTCCACCACAACCAAATACTATAGTAATTTTTTTGTCATAATATTCTGACAATGTTTTTATAACAGTCTTAATTGCATTTGGGGTATGTGCAAAATCTACAAAAACTTTACTTTTATTTGGCAGTGTTCTAATCAATTCCAATCTACCTTTGACAGATTTAATTTTGTTTAGAGATTTAAATATTTTTTTCTTTTTAATACCCAATATTTCGCAGACTAGAATAGCCATAAGGAGATTTTTTTTTTGAAATGTTCCGATTAAATTAAATTTTTTTAAATACTCAAAATTTTTTTGATAGTTTATGGTTTTAAGTCGCAATTTTCTTTTATCTGAAATTTTCTTTAAAGTCTTGTATTCTGGTATACTTTCATCAGTAACTAGAAAACTTTTTTTCTTTAAGATATTCTTAAAGAGTATTAATTTAGAATTAAAATAATTTTTCATATTTTTATGATAATCTAAATGGTCTTGGCTTATATTTGTGAAAATACCACATGAAAAATTTATTCCTTCTAACCTTCCTTGCGCTAGACCATGGCTTGAAGCTTCAATTAAAACATTATCTATTTTTGAGTTTTTTATTTCTTTTAGTTCTTTGTGAAGACTAATAATATCTAATGAGGTTAGATTGGTTTTTTGAAAATAATTATTTTTTTTAACTCCTAAAGTACCTATTGTTGCTGATTTTACATTATTTAACTTCATTATTTGGTAAAAAAAATCTGCAACCGAACTTTTTCCGTTTGTACCCGTTACAGCAATGATATTCTTTGGTTTATTATTATAAAAACTAGAACATGCAAAAACTAAAGTTTTTTTAACATTATTTACAGAAATAATGTTTTTTTCTTTCTTTAATTTTTTCGTTGTTACTACAGCTACAGCACCTTTTTTTAAAGCAAGTTTTATAAATTTTTCACCATTAAATTTATCTCCTTTTAAAGCAAAATATAGATCACCTTTTTTTAAGGTTCTCGTATCTGAAGAAAGACCTTTAACTTTTAAGTCTTCTAAAATTTTAGGACATTTTTTAATGATTTTTTTTAACAACATAATCGATATAAACTTCATCATTATTTATGGCTAAAATAGGTCCAATTTTTTCTATAATTTTGCCAGCTGAATAAACAGCGTTCCATCCAGCCTCATTTCTAGTCCCTTTTATTTTCATGCCTCTGTAATCATAAATTAAGTTTTTTGCTATTTTTGGGTCATCGTACATTACAAGTAAGACGTAGTTGTTATTTTTTACTGAAAAAGAGGAGATAAATGTATTTATATTCTTTGTTTTATCAAAATAATATTGAGAAGTTCCTGTTTTACCTAAAACATTATATCCAAAGATATCTGCAAGACTAGCAGTTCCATTTTTATCAGTGACCACTTTGCGTAATATTTTTTTTAATTTGTCACTAGTGTCTTTTGAAACTATTTGTTTCCAACTTTTTCCATTATTTTTATTTTTTGTTAAAGTGGGTGTTATTAACTTTCCGTCATTTATTAAACCTGCATATACTGTTGCGGCTTGTAGTGGAGTTGTGGTGACACCATGACCATATGAAACAGTTTCTAATTTACACTTATTCCACTCAAAGGGAATTGGAGTACCTATTTCGTTTAGTTCAATTTTAGGCTTATTTAAAATTTTAATTTTTTTAAGAAAATTTTGGTATTTTTCCTCACCTATTATTTTAGCGATTTTAATTGTTCCTATGTTAGATGATTGGACTAAAATATTCTCCACGGACATGGCATTAGGAAATTTTTTAATATCAGATATTTCGTAAATAGAACAATTGATTTTTTTTTGTATATCACTAATTGTAGTTTCTGGCTCTACCAGCTTCTCTTCTAGGGCAAGCGCAATAGTAAATGTTTTAAATATAGATCCCAATTCAAATACCCCGTTAGTAATTTTATTCATATATTTTTCTTCATGAATTTTTTTTCTCTCATTAATATTAAAATCAGGAAGAGAAACTAATGATAACACTTCTCCAGTTTTAGCATTCAATAATAAACCTGCTGACCCCTCAGCGTTAAATGTTTTTGAAGATGCTTCTAATTCTGACTTTATTATAAATTGTAAATTAGTATCTAGTGTCAGATTTAAAGGCTCATCAGTCTTTTTTAAGCTTCTCAAAAAATCATCATAAAAATATTCAACTCCAGAAAGTCCATAATTATCATAATCAACTTGGCCAAGAATATGACTATAAAGTTCTGAATGTGGGTATACCCTGGTTTGAAAAGGTTCAAAAATTAGACCCTTTTCCCCTAGTTTCCATAATTGGTTTTTTTGTTCTCTACTTAGTCTTTTTTTTAAATAAAAGTATTTGTTTTTATCTAATTTTTTTCTCAAAGTTTGTGTATTAATTTCAGGTAAGGCTAATTTAATTTTTACAATAAATTTCTTTTTATTTTTTATCAAATTCGGTTTAACTGCAGCATGATACGTTTTAACATTTCTAGCTAAAATAATACCGTTTCTATCTACTATATCTTTTCTGAGTAGAAAAAAATTTGAGTCAGAATTTTTAATTTTTGTAAAATTTGAACTTTGAACAGAAATTATCATTATCTTTAAAGTAAAAACGAGTATTAAAGAAAAAAAACAAAAAAAGAGTACGTACATTCTGTCTATAGATATTTGAGATTTTTTTTCACTTTTAAATTTTTGATTAGTTTCTAAGTAATCTTCAAAGTAAAAACTCCTTTGATTTTTATTAGTAAATTTTTTTTTTTTATTTTTTCTATTCATTAATTTTTTTACTTATTTTTCTCTGTTCTTTGATAAAATTTTCATAACTTAAGTATATTTCAGATATATTCATATGATTATATTTTTCATTTGAAAGAAATTCGATTTGCTTCGTGAGTTGAGCTGGTGAAGAGAGATAATTAAAATCAAGAAGACTTTCGTGTAATTCTTTTTCCATATTTGAAATATTAGTTTTGTGATTTAATATATTTTTCTCTATTACTCTTGTTTTATTTTTTACTATTGAAGTACAGAACAATAAAAAAGAAAAAATTAATATTGTAGTTAAAAATTTTTTGTTAAGCATTCTTACCCTCTAATTCTAATAAATATTTAAACTTATCTTTTAGTTCTTCTGGTTCTTTAAATTTTTTATTGTTTCTAATCACAAATCTTAATTTAGCTGATCGAGCTCTACGATTGTTGTTTAATTCCTCTTGGGTAGCTATGAATATTTTATTTTTATATTTTTCAAATAGATATAAATTTTTTTCGTTTAAATCTGGCTGGTATTTATTTTGTTTCGATTTATTAGATGCAAAATTTTTAAAATAGAATTTTACTATTTTATCTTCAAGAGAGTGAAAAGAAATTACTATTAATTTACCTCCAGGTTTTAAAATTTTTGTAGCTTTAATAATACCGTCAATTAGTTCTGAAATTTCTTTATTTACAAAAATACGAATTGCTTGAAATGTTTTAGTGCAAACGTCTATTTTTTGATTAAAAACTTTTTTTTTACTTTTTTTAATAATATCAACCAATTCATCGGTTGTTTTTATAATTTTTGATTTCCTCTTAATTAAAATATTTTTTGCTATAGAAGATGCTTGCTTTTCATCTCCTAAATACCTAATAATATTTCTTAAAATTTTGCCATCATAATTATTTATTACCTCTTTCGCAGATAATGTCGCTAAACCCATATCCATATCTAAGTCACTTTTTGATTTAAAAGAAAACCCCCTTTCTAAATTATCGAGTTGTAATGATGAAACGCCTAAATCAAAAATTACTGCATCAACACTTCTCTCTGGAAGTTTATCGATATTGCTAAATTTACTAAGATGAAAATTAAATCTTTTTTGAAATTTTTTTTTTATTAGATTTGCTACAGGCAGAACTTCTTTATCTCTATCAAACGCAATTATATTTGTAGATGAAAATTTTAATAACTCTTTAGAATACCCTCCGCCTCCAAATGTACAGTCTAGGATATTGTCTCCCTGTTTAGGAGAACAGATTTTTATAACCTCTTTCAACATCACTGGAATATGATTTTTGTCCAGCGATGTGTTGGGTGATTTCATTGTGAATTAAGGTCAACATTAAAACTTTTGTTTTCTTAAAAAAGCAGGTATTTCAAACTCTTCTTCTTCGCTAAGCGGCCTATCAAAAAGTTTTTCATTTTCTTTTTCATCTATATTTATTTGATTTTCCACGCCTAGATCAGATTCAATATAATGATTCTCTTCAGAAAATAATTGAGGAGTTTCTTCTTCTGCTTCTCTTTTACTACTAGAATGGTTGTCTATATCTATGTTGTCTTCTATATAAGATGCATTTTCTATAGAAATACCATTAGAAACAACTTGTTTTTCCTCGTCAAGGTTATTAGTTTTGTTATCTTCTTGGTTATCACTTAAACTTTCTGTAGAATTAACTTCATATTCTTCATCAAGTTTAAGTGCATTAGCTCCATTAATTGAATTAATAACGTTTTTTTCCAAGTTTTTATTAGAAAAAAGATTATCTGAATAACCTGGATTTCTATTTTGGATACGAGTTACCATATTCAAAACAGTTTTTGAGTCTGGTCTATTTCCATCTAAAGATGTTGCTACTATAGAAACTCGAATTTTACCATTCATCTTTTCATCTTGAATAGCACCAAATATTAATTCAGCTTCGGGGTCGACTTCTGCTCTTATTTTATTTACCGACTGATCGACTTCAAACAAAGTAATATCTTCTCCACCAGTAATATTCACTAATAAACCTTTAGCACCCTTTAAAGAGTACTCATCGATCAGAGGATTATTTAAAGCCATTTCAGTTGCAACTGTAGCTCTATTTTCTCCCTCAGCTTCTCCTGTACCCATCATAGCTTTACCCATTGCACTCATGACAGTTTCTACATCAGCGAAGTCCAAGTTTACCATTCCTGGCCTTACCATCAAATCTGTGACGCTTTGTACTCCATGTTTTAAAACATCATTCGATAGTGTGAATGCTTCTTTTAATGTAGTGCCTTCATTAGCAATTTTAAAGAGATTTTGATTTGGAACCACTATAACTGTATCAAGATGTTTTTTTAATTCTTCTAATCCTGCCACTGCTCTTCGCATTCTTTTGGGTCCTTCATATGCAAAAGGAAGGGTTGTAACTCCTACTGTTAAAATATTTAATTCTTTAGCTGCTCTTGCAATAATATGAGAAGCACCTGTTCCAGTCCCACCTCCCATTCCAGAAGTAATAAAAATCATATTACTACCTTGAATAAAGCTAACTATCTCATTTAATGACTCGTCTGCAGCAGCCTGTCCAATATCATGTTTTGCTCCCGCTCCTAATCCTTTTGTTAAATTCATTCCAATTTGAATCTTAGCATCAGCTTTGTTTGCACTTAAATCCTGAGCATCGGTATTAACTGCTACAAATTCTACTCCGCTTAGACCTGACTCAATCATCGCATTAATAGCGTTTCCTCCGGCTCCACCTATTCCCATAACTAAAATTCTAGGCTTAAGTTCTTTTAATTGTCCCCCACCAACATTGATACTCATATCTCCCTCCTTTTTTTAATTAATTGTTATTCCATTTAAGTGAAGCTCTACTTTGTAAAGCTTTTTTTCTTGCTAAAGATTTAAATTTTTCAAAATTTGTAGGATTCCAAACTTGAAAGGTTTTGCCCAATCCTACAAATAAAACCTCTCTACTTATCTTAGCAAATTTTAAAAGTTTTTGTGAAAACTGAACTCTTCCCTCTGTATCAAAAAGTAAATTTGAGCTATCTGATAAAATTGCAGTAGCAAAATAATCTCGTTTTTCCTCAAATGGGTTTAATGTATCTATGGAGTTAGAAAGCATTTCAATTCTATCTTGAGTGCAACATTCCAAAGCCTGCTTGCTAAAAGACGGATAAGAAATAAAACCATTGTAACCTTGAGAAGAGAGGAAAGATCTAAATGAAGCTGGCACTGATACTCTCCCTTTTTTGTCTATATTGTTTTCGTAACTTGATAAAAACATAATTTTTAAAATTTCTTTCTATTTTTTTTTTAGTCAATTAATCCTCCATTTTGGGATTATTTGGGATAATATGGGATTTAAAACTTTAGTCAATAAAATACTTGATTTAATAAAAAGTACAAAAATAGAACATTGTATTGAAATTGTTGGTCGCCAGATAGTCTATAAGCCGGGTTCTGTCATTTAAGAAGTCATTTATCTAGATTTAATCTCGCGATTAAATTCAAGCGGCTAACCCGGATAACGAACTAAAGACTGTTTTCAACATATAAATATGTATTGTTATCCCTATTTAGCCTTGCTCCACGTGGGGTTTACCATGCGGTTTTTGTTACCAAAAACCCGGTGCGCTCTTACCACACCTTTTCACCCTTGCCTTGATTAGGCGGTCTATTCTCTGTGGCACTAGCCCTGAGGTTTCCCTCGCCAGCCATTAACTGGCACGTTGTCTTTACGGAGCCCGGACTTTCCTCTATCAATAATTAATAGCGACTGTCCAACTATCTGGCAATAACCAGATATTCCTTATAAATAAAAAAATCAAGTAAAATTAAACTATTTGGCTAATAATTGGCTTATATAAAGGGTTTTATCAGTAATTTTTCCACTAACTTCTTCAGGCAAAAACCTCATTTGAAACGCCTTAATAATACGAACGTCTCCTTTATTTCGATTAGATAAATTAAAATATCTGTAACCTATTTTGAATATATTTTTGAAAAAAATTACTCTTTTTTGGCTGTCTTTAAATTCGTAGTTTCTCTCTTGTTTTTTTGAGAACCAAATTGATAACCCTTTACTGCTTAATAACTTCCAAGGAAAATTTTCTCCTGGATCTAGTTTTCTTAAAGGGGCAATATCTGAATGTCCCAGAACATTATACTTTTTAATATTATATTTTTTCATTAATCTTTTAATTACTTTTATCAAAGATTTTATTTGTAAATTTGTAAACTTTTCGTAATTTTTAAAATGACCTTTGTTTTGCAATTCGATACCAATAGACTCATCATTTAAATTTTTTTTTCTTTTCCACTTAGATTTACCTGCGTGCCATGCAATTTTATTATCATCTACCAGATTTAAAATCTCTCCTTTTCTATCTATGAAATAGTGACAGCTTACCTTAGTTTTTTTGTCTAAAAGTCTTTTTAAAGACTCGCGCGCAGATTGCATTCCGGTGTAATGTATTATTATATATTTTATATTCTTTAAATCTCTTGATTTTTTTGAGTAATTTAAAGATTTTTTTACTTTTAACTTCATATTTTGGCTAATTTACTGACAAATATAAACAAATTTTATGATAAAATCTCTTAAAATAAAGTACGTTTTATGTGCATTATCTAAATTAATTCTATATATAGCAAATATGAACTTTAAAAAAATACAAATTATTTTCTACGCAATACTTATAAATTTAACTTTAATTTGCGGTGCAAGCGCTGAAGCTCAGACTGAAAAAGAATGTTTTGAAAAGATTAGTAGGGGAATATTTAAATTTAATCAGGGCTTTGACAACGTGATTTTGGAACCAGTAGCAAAGGTTTATAATAAACTGCCAGAACCAATCAGAAATGGAACGGGAAATTTTACTTCTAATATAGCTACTCTTCTATCTATACCAAACCACCTTTTACAAGGAGAAATGAGATTAGCAGGCCATGCAACTGGAAGTTTTTTAGTAAATTCAACTATTGGAATTTTAGGATTGGCTAATCCTGCAGCAGCAATGGGTCTTGAAAATCAAAAAGAGGATTTGGGACAAACATTGGGGACGTATGGAGTAGAAGGAGGATGTTATTTTGTTTTACCAATTTTAGGTCCAACGACTGTTAGAGATTCTTTTGGAATGGTAATTGATAATAATTTCTTAGACCCTTTTGCAAGAGTAACATGGCACGAAAAAGAAATTAAAAGTATGTCGGGCACTAAACTTGATTACGTTGGGGTAAAAGCAGCTACTGCCGTTGATTTTAGAGGAGACAATATGACAAATTTTGAAAGTTTAGAAAAAAATTCAATTGATATATATGCTGCTACCAAAAGTTTATATCTACAAAATAGAGATAGAAAAATAACCAACTCTTCAAGTTCAAGTGATGAAGATTGGGGTGAGTTAGACAAATAAAAAATTGTTTCAATGATAAAGAAATTTTTTTTTATAACATCAATTTTTCTCTTATTTTTTAATCCTTTATCTGCAGTAACATATAATTCTGAACCAAAAATCTTTGTAGAGGAAATAGTAAAAGATGCTACTAAAACTTTAAGTGATAAATCTTTAACGATAGATCAAAAAAATGAAATTATAGAAAAAATTGCTACAGAGAATGTTGATATTAGAGCTTTAGGACTTTATACATTGGGAAGTATTCGTAAAAAAATAGATCCTAACACGCTCGAAAAATATCAAAATCTTTTCGAAAAGTACTTTTTAAAAACTTTAACTTCACGACTATCTGACTATTCATCACAAAAATTCGAAATAATAGACTCGGAGCAAAAAAGTGCGACCTACACAATTGTTAAATCTAAAATTGTAGAAAGTGTAAAGTCTCCGGAAATAAAGATTGATTGGAGAATTTATACAAAAGATCCTCAAAAGCCTCTTATAAGAGATTTAATAGTTGAAGGTCTAAGCCTAGCAAGAACTCAAAAAGAAGAGTTTTCATCAATATTAATATCAAATAATAATGATGTTAATGAACTACTAAAAAAACTAGAGAAATTTATTAATAAGTAGATTTGTGGTGGGCCCGCCAGGACTCGAACCTGGGACCAATACATTATGAGTGTACTGCTCTAACCAACTGAGCTACAGGCCCAAATGACTTTCTTACTACAGAATAAACTATTTTTCTAGAAAACTTTTAAGTTGTTTGGATCTACTAGGGTGCTTTAATTTTCTTAAAGCCTTAGCCTCGATTTGTCTGATCCTCTCTCTCGTCACTGAAAATTGAAGACCAACCTCTTCAAGAGTGTGGTCTGTATTCATTCCAATTCCAAATCTCATTCTTAAAACTCTTTCTTCTCTTGGCGTCAGCGAGGCTAAAATTTTTGTAGTGGACTCACTTAAGTTAGATTGAATAGCAGTATCTAATGGCTGCAAAGCATTTTTGTCTTCAATAAAATCCCCTAAACTACTATCTTCTTCATCACCTACTGGAGTTTCAAGTGAAACTGGTTCTTTTGCGATCTTTAATACTTTTCTTACTTTTTCTAATGGCATAGCCAACTTTTTTGCAAGTTCCTCTGGTGTGGGCTCCCTGCCAAACTCGCTCATTATTTGTCTTTGAGTTCTAACTATCTTATTAATTGTCTCTATCATATGAACTGGAATCCTAATTGTTCTAGCTTGATCTGCTATAGATCTAGTAATGGCTTGTCTTATCCACCAAGTTGCGTAAGTTGAAAATTTGTATCCTCTTCTATATTC
>MDTB01036228.1_pt1 | contig 33363 bp, 34 predicted proteins | sample 811161 | NCBI WGS metagenome assembly MDTB01 (sample SAMN05326650, study PRJNA326480) | marine metagenome | isolation source: seawater | place: Mediterranean Sea | collected 2009 | reverse complement strand
TTTCTAAAGGGTTAACAAATGATTGACTAACTAGAGGTTGTGCAGCTAAATGAAATAAAATGTTAGGTTTTGTTTTTGAAATTTTTTTTTTTAAATTATCATAATCATTGATATCAGCATAGTAATTACCTTTTACAAGGTCTTTACATTTAGCCTTGACGAATAGAGATTTTTTATTTGGCTTGAGAGAGTACCCATAAATTTTTGCTCCTATCATATTTAGAAGTATTAACATCCAACTTCCCTTAAATCCTGTATGACCAGTAATAAATACTTTTTTCCCTTTCCAAAATTGTCTTAAAGTTTTAATTTTATTCATCCTGCCAAACTTTCCAGGGAGCTTTTTTAGATAACCATAATTTTTGTAAGTATCTTTTGTCTCTTAGCGTATCCATGCAATACCAAAAATCTTTATGTTTATATGCTGATAATTTTTTTTTTTTAGCTAATTTGGGCAAGACATCTAACTCAAATATTGAGTTTTTTTCATTAATAAAATTAAATATTTTTTTTTCACAAATAAAAAAACCTCCATTTATCCAGCTCTCTTTCTTTTGATCTTTTTCATAAAATTTAACTACCTTATCGCCCTTAAGTGTAATTTTTCCAAAATGTGGTATAGGTCTTACGGTTGTTAAAGTAGCAACAGATTTATTTTTTTTATGAAAATTTATTAATTCATATATGTTTACATTACTCAAACCATCGCCATAAGTTAAAGAAAAAGTATTTTTTATATACTTCTTAACTCTCTTAAGTCTTTCTCCTGTATTGCTTTTTTTTCCTGTATTGATAACTTTAATTTTCCAATTAAATTTGTTTTTATTTTTGTAAAAGTAATCTCTAATTATATTTATTTTATAACCTCCACATATTACAAAATCTTCAAATCCAAAAAAAGAATAGTACCTCATTATGTGCCATAAAATTGGTTTTTTGCCAATTTTAACCATAGGTTTTGGAATAAAATCAGTTTCCTCAGAAATTCTAGTACCAAATCCTCCTGCAAAAATAATTAATTGCATTTTAAATGTAAGTTTTTTTTTTTAAAATTAAATCTTCAACAGCCTCAAAAATCAAATGGCCTAAAAAAATATGACACTCTTGAATTCTTGCAGTAGTTTTACTTGGAATGATTAAGTTTAAATTACTTATTTTTTTTGCTTTTCCGCCACTATTTCCTAGAAATGCAATAGAAAAAATTTTTTTTCTTTTAGCTTCTTTTAATACTTCTAATATATTTTTTGAATTTCCACTTGTAGAAATTACAATCAGCACATCATCCTTTGAACCAATAGCTTTTAAATTTCTTGAAAACAAATACTTAAATGAAAAATCATTTGCACAAGCTGTGATAGTTGAAGTATCCATTGCTAAAGACAATGCAGGTAATGGTTCTCTATTTATATGTGGTCTTAACCGGACTAAAAATTCAGCTGCTAAATGCTGAGCATCTGCCGCCGATCCACCATTTCCACAAAGTAAAACTTTTCCACCTTTATTCAAAGATGAATAAATTTTGCTTATTCCAATTTCTACTTTATTCCTGAAATGTAAGTTATTTAATTTTTTTTTTACAATTAAAGCCTCATTAAGTTTTTTATTATAAAAATTTTTAAAATTAAATTTCACAGTGATTATAATTTGATATGAGCTCTTAGTTTTTTCGCTATAGGTAACTCACTATCAATTATTTTTCCAAGTGATGGTTCACCTATTGAGCTAAGGATTTTATTAATTGACTCATTTAAATTTCTCATTCCAGATATTTCTAAAGATGCCGATTGATCTGAACCATACATTGTTCTATCTAATGTAATGTGTCTCTCTAAAGATGTTATTCCAAACATCAAAGCCGCCAAAGATATTACCACTCCATTTTCATGACCACTATATCCAACATCACAATTATATTCTTCTTTTAATTGATTTATTGTTGCTAAGTTTGCATCTTCAGGCTTCATGGGGTAAGTTGATACACAGTGCATTAATTCAAAACTACAATTGTTAGATTTAAAAATTTTAACTGCATTATCGATATGCTCTTTCTTAGACATTCCAGTTGAAATAAAAGTATGTTTATTTCTTTTTGCAACTTCATTTAAGAATTTACTATCAACAATCATAGCTGATGCAATCTTATTATATTTTAGTTCATAATTATCTAAAAATTCTAAACTTGTCTTATCCCACGCAGACGCAAACCAATCAATTTTGAGTTCTTTGCAATAACTATCAATTTCATCATATTCATTTTTTTTAAACTCAAGACCTATTTTTTGTTCTCTTGTAGTGTTACCCCAAGGGCTTTGTCTAGGTGTTTCAAGGGTTTTTTGATCATATACAATATCAATTGTTCTTTTTTGAAATTTTACTGAATTAAATCCACATTCTTTACTATTTTTAATTAATTGCTTAGCAATTTTAACACTACCATTATGATTAATGCCAATTTCAGCAATTAAGTGGGGTTTTTTCATAAATTTGAATATATTAATTATGTTTCTTATAAACTATAAATTTTAATAATCTATTAAAAAAGATTAAATGAAAAAAACTACACATAATTTAAAAAATAAAAATATTATAATTACTGGTGGTTTTGGTTTTTTTGGAAGTCAAATTACAAAAGCTTTATTAGATGAGAAAGCTAACGTTTATATTATTGATATAAAGAAACCTAAGGGAAAAAATAAAGCGAAATCTTTCAATGTAGATATAACAAAAGAAGATCAGCTTAAAAAAGTTTTAAATTTTTTTAAATCTAAAAAAAAAAAAATTGACGTTTTAATAAATAATGCAGCTGTTGACTATTTTCCAAAGAAGTCAGAAAAAAATAATCTTAAATTAGAAAATTTTTCTAATGAAATATGGGATAAAGATATTTTAGTAAGTTTAAAAGGAAGCTATCTTTGTACAAAAATATTTGGATCATATATGGCAAATTTCAAAAGAGGTTCAATTATAAATATATCATCAGATTTAGGGATTATTGCACCAGATCAGAGAATTTATAATAATAAAAATTTTACTAAACCTGTAAGCTATTCAGTTGTAAAGCATGGAATAATTGGATTAACAAGATATACTGCATCTTACTGGGGGAAAAAAAATGTAAGATGTAATGCAATTGCACCAGGAGGAATTTTTAATAATCAAGACCGATTGTTTGTCAAAAAAATCAATCAATTGATTCCTTTAGGAAGGATGGCCAAGAAAAAAGAATATAATGGATTGATATTATTCTTATGTAGTGATTTATCTTCTTACATTACAGGATCGGTTATTGTTGCCGATGGAGGAAGAACAATAATATGAAACTTAATGTTAAACATTTAAATTTTCTGAAAATTTAATAAATTAATATTTATGAACAAATCAAATTATATAAATGTTATTTATGATGAAAAAAAAAAACCTTTTTCATCATATCCAGCCAAACTAATTAAATATCTAGTGAAAAAATATAATTTAAACAACAACTCCAAAATTTTAGAAATGGGTTGTGGTAGGGGTGAGTTTCTGGATGAGTTTACGAATTTAGGTATGAGTGGATTCGGGATTGATTTATCAGATTATGCTAAAAAATTTTGTAAAAATGCAGAAATAAAAATAGTTGATATGTCAAAAGAAAGTATTCCTTATTCTGATAATTCCTTTGACATCGTTTTTTCAAAATCTTTTGTTGAACACTTTTATAAACCTGAGGAGATTTTCAAAGAGGCTTACAGAGTTTTGAAACCATCGGGTATTTTGATTAATTTAACACCTGAGTGGAAATATATTTATAAATCTTTCTATGATGATTACACACATAAAACGCCATTTACTATGAAATCGCTTGAGGATATTCATTTAATTAATGGCTTCAAAAAAGTGAAAGTCATAAGTTTTAAACAACTTCCAATTCTATGGTCGAAAAATTTTTTTATAAGAAACATATTTGGTATTCTATCAGAAATAACCAGAGTTACTGTTCCAGAAGAGTATAGGATGAAAAATAAATGGGTACGCTTTTCTAAAGAATTGATGCTTTTGTCCTATGCAATTAAGTGAGTAAAAAAATGTTAGGAATAGTTCAAGGAAGATTGTCATACTCAGGAAAAAAATTACAGTTATTTCCAAAGTATCCATACAAAGAATTTAAGTTAGCATCAAATCTTGGTTATGATTTTATTGAATTTTTTGGAGAAAAAATAAAAAATTATAAAAATCCCGTTTGGTCAAATTCAGGTAGAAAAAAATATATCCAATTATCAAAAATTAACCGGATTAAAATTTTTTCATTTTGTGATAATTATATTATAAATCATCATATTCATAGTTCCCAAACCTTACATGAAATTATTAAAACCATTGATCTGCTTGAAAAGTTAAATATAAAAAAATATATTTTACCATTGTATGGCAAAAGCGAAATAAATCAAAAAAATGAAAAAAAAGTTTTTAAAAATCTGTCTATTATTTCCAAAATTTGTAAAAAAAAAAAAATAGAATTACTTCTTGAAAATAATATGAGTCCCGAAAATTTTAACAAGTTAAAAAAAGAAGTAAATTCAAATAACTGTTTTTTTTTGTTTGATACAGGGAATAGAATTAGTTTAGATGAAAATCCCATTAAAGATATTCTTAAATTTGGAAATAATCTTAAACATATTCATTTAAAAGATAAAAATATTTACAATAAAAATGTTATTATAGGTGATGGAATTGTTAACTTTGACTCAATTTTTGGTGCTCTTAAAAAAATAAATTATAAAGGTAGTTTTACAATTGAAAGTCAAAGAGGGAAAAATATACAAGATCAGGCCAAGAAAAACTGTATATATTTTAAAGGATTAATAAAAAAGTATTTAAAAAAATGAATATATTAATGATAGGTTTGGGATCTATAGGCCAACGACACCTTAGAAATTTAAAATTAATTGAACCAAATACAAATTTTTTTGCAATAAGAAAAAAACAGACCGTACCACTATTAAATAATTTTAATAGGGTTTTGAAAGGAAATATTAAAAAAAAATATTTATTAACTTATTTTAAATCTTTGTCTGAAATTTACAGAAAAAAAATTAAAATTGATTGTGCTTTTGTTTGTACCCCCTCATCAATGCATACTTCACAAGTAAAAGAATTATTAAAGTATAAAATTCCCTGTTTTGTTGAAAAACCTCTTGGGTCATCTTTAAAAGGGCTTTCGGATTTAGAAAAAATAGTAAAAAAAAAAAATATTAATACAATGATGGGCTATCAATTTAGATTCAACCCAATGATCAAATATTTGGAAAGAGTTCTAAAACAAAAATCTCCAATTGGAAAATTAATGTCAGCTCATATTCATCATGGTGAGAACATTGAAGACTTCCATTCTTACGAAGATTATAGAATTTCATATGCTGCAAATAAGAAACTTGGTGGTGGTGTAATCTTAAGTCAAATTCATGAGTTAGACTATTTTCTATACTTATTTTCTGATTATAAAATAAAATTCTCATCATTTATTTCCTCAAAAGTATCTGATCTTGATTTAGATGTGGAAGATATTTTTGTGTCAAATTTTTTATTAAAAAAAAGAGAAAATAAAATCTTATGTTCTATATTCTTAAATTTTTTTGAAAGACCAAAAAAAAGAAAGATATTATTGATTGGTAAAGATGGTACTCTAGAGGCATGTCTGAACTCTCAGAAAATTTATATTTATAAAAAAGATAAAAAAATTATCAAAAGGTTCAAATTTAAAAGAAATGATATATTTGTTAAAGAAGTAAAATTTTTTATATCTAAAATAAAATCAAAACAAAAAATATCTAATGACTTAAATTTATCAAACGGAATAAGAACGCTACGTTTTGCATTAAAATTAAAGAAAAAATTTATAAATTAATCAAATAGTTTTAAAAATATAGTATTAATTATATCAAATCTTTTTTTTCATCTATATCAAGTATATAATTTGTTAAATAGGGAAACATTTTTCCAAATAATTTTTTACTTTTTAAAAAAAATTTTGGTTTTAAAATATCAATATAACCATTTGGAAGATATGACTTCGGAAAATGCTGTCTTGGCCAAGCATGATATTCTCCCGTATATCTGTTATCAAAAAAACCTTTTAGTCTTTTCTGCCTAATCATAAAAAACTTTTGAACTGGCTGATTAAATTCAGAAACTGATCTCATAGAGTCATATTTTTTAAGATTTTTTAAAAAAAGATTAATCCCCTTATCAACAATATCAATATTTCTATTTGGCGAACTTGGTCTTAATAAAACAATCAAATCTGGAATATAATTATTTTTTATCATATATTTTGTCGCGTGTAATATAAATTCATAATCTAAAGAAAAATCTAAGCTAAACTTTTTTGGTCTCAAAAACGGAACCTCTGCGCCGAAATTTAATGCAATTTTTTGGTATTTTTTTGAGTCTGTTGATACAACCACCCTATCAATTAATTTTGATTTTAAAGCTATTTTAATGGAATGATATATTAGTGGTTTTCCTTTGTATAAAGTTATATTTTTATCTCTTATAGACTTAGAGCCAGACCTTGCTGGGATAATAGCTAAAATTTTATTATTTTTAAAATTCATATTAAATGAACTAATAAAATGTTTGTAAATAAATCAATAAAAAAATTTAAATATTTTATCTGAAGGATTTATGATAATTGCGATGTATTGATAATATCACTCATAATATCATCTGTGGAGATCTCCTTTAAAGAATCACCTTTATCAAGTTTAAAAACAATGTCACAATTCTTTACTGTATTCAATCGGTGAGCAATTAAGATTATGGTAATATCTTTATGTAAATTATTTAGTGCATCCATAACTGATTTTTCTGTCTCATTGTCTAACGCACTTGTAGCTTCGTCCAAAATGAGTAATTTTGGATTATTATATAATGCTCTAGCAATTCCAATTCTTTGACGTTGACCGCCTGATAATCTTACTCCTCTCTCACCTACAAATGTTTGATAATTATTTGGCAACTCATTTGTGACAAACTCATGCAAATTTGCAATCTTAGAAACTTTTTCAACTCTATGTTTATCAATATCATTTGTGTTTAATCCAAAAGCAATGTTTGCAGCAATTGTATCGTCAGATAAATAAATATGTTGCGGTACATAACCAATGATTTGCTGCCATGATCTTAAATTTTGCTTTGTAATCTTTTTATTATCAACTTCCAAACTTCCTTTTTGAGGATCAAGAAGACCAAGAATAATATCAATTATAGTTGTTTTACCACTACCTGTAGTTCCAATAAATGCAACCTTGGATTTTGAAGCTATATTAATACTTATATTTTTTAAGACTGTTTTGGTGGTATTTGGATAAGTATAACAAATGCTTTTCAGACTTATTAACTTATTAAATTTTATCACCTCATTTTTTTTTTCTAAATAAACTTTATCAAGATTTTTAAGGTCCTTATCTAGTGTATCAATTGAGGGACCTACAAAAGTAAGTGATGTAAATGAAGCGTAAATTGACTGAAGTGCTGGCATCAAACGATAACCAGCGAAAACATATAAACTGATGATTGGTAATGAGTTATTAAACTCACCAGTCCTCAACATCATAAAAAGTATTATTAGCATTATTCCACCAAAAGCTACGGCTTCTAAAATAAAACGAGGTAGTTGACTTATTACTTGTGATGAAGCTTGACTTTGGGCAAAATTTTTTGCAAATGTGGAAAATCTATTAATGTAAAGTTCCTCTAAACCTCCTATTTTGACTTCTTTAGAAGCTCCAAAGGCTTCACTTACTGTTGTAAAACGCATCTTATTGCTATTTAAACGTTCTTTTCCAATTCTGTTAAGAAATTTCCTAACCAAATAAAAAATTAAAAGATAAACTGCACTTAAGGACAAGCCTACAATAACTGCAATTTTTGGGTCAACTAAAATTAAAAGTGTTATCAACGCAATTACAACAATACCTTTAGAAATAAGCTCCATTAGTGGAAAAATACCATTTCCAATTACTACACTCACCTCTGATAAAATAGTTTTGCCAAGGTCAGCACTATGGCGATTTAAGAACCAGCTATAAGGTTGATTTAAATAGCCTTCAACTAAACGCCTGCTGATGCTGTATTCTCTCATTTGAACAAATCGTACCTGTGCATAAGTAGTAAGAGCTTTAAAAAAAAGTGAAAAAACAAGTAATACAAACACCAAAATGCCTAAAATGAAAAGAAATTGTTGACTGTTCTCAACGCCAAAATTATGTGAAAATTTATACATTGAACTAATAATATTATTAGTTTCGATAATGTTTGGATTTGATAAAACTGCAATAAAAGGCAAAATTGATGCAACACCAATCATATCAATAATTGCCATTATCATTATCATTATAAGTAATAAAAATGCTCTAAATCTCTCGTGTGGGGTAAGTAATGATATAAATTTTTTAAATATTTCCATTTAATAGTTCAACGTAGTGGCTGTAGGTTTTTTTTAGACCCTCTTCAAGGCTTACCGTTGGTTTAAAACCTAGTTTAATAATTTTTTGACTATTAATAAGTTTTCTCATGGTCCCATCAGGTTTTTTGGGATTAAATACGATTTTACCATTATAACCTACAATTTTTTTTATCTGCACTGAAAGTTTTTTTATGCTTATATCTTCACCACTACCAACGTTTATATGGCTGCATCTATTAGATATGTTTTTACTATAAATTTTTTTATTTAGATTCATCAAAAATATTGAAGCTCTCGCCATATCATCAACATATAAAAATTCACGTTTTGGTTTGCCAGTACCCCAAATTACTACTTTTGGTTTTTTTTTTAATTTTTGCATCATGAAAACGATATATTAACGCGGCAATTACATGACTATTCTCTGGATGATAGCTATTACGGGGTCCATATAAATTTGTTGGCATTATCGAACGATAATCAATTTTATGACTTAATGAATATTGACGATTATAACTCTCACACATTTTAATTCCTGCTATTTTTGCTATTGCATAAGGTTCATTAGTTGGTTCAAGTTTACCAGTGAATAATTGTTCTTCATTAATTGGTTGTTTTGCAAATTTTGGATAAATACAACTTGATCCTAAAAACAATAATTTTTTGACGCCTCCCTCAAAAGCACCATGAATTACATTAGTTTGAATCATCAAATTTTCATAGATAAATTCAGCAGGGAATGTATTATTGGCGTAAATTCCTCCAACTCTAGCTGCAGCTAAGTATACTTGATCAATTTTTTCTTTCTTAAAAAAAGTTACTACTTCTTTTTGGTTCAATAAATTTAATTCATTTTTAGTTTTTGTGATAATTTTTTCATTTTGCATTTTTAATTGATTTATTAATGAATTTCCAACTAAACCATTATGACCTGCAATAAAAATTTTTAATTTTTTCATTAATTTAAAATTATAATTATAAATTTATAAATTACTTTTATATATTTTTTTTTTCGATTTTAAAATCTTTCTCAACCATCTCTTTTACTAGATCTTCAAAAGAGATCTTTGGTCTCCAATTTAAAACTTTCCTAGCCTTAGTGGCATCCCCTAGCAAATTTTCTACCTCTGTTGGTCTAAAATATCTTGGATCAATTTTTACTATATCTTTATCGTCTAATGATCCAACTTCATTTAAGTTTTTACCTCTCCATTTAATTTTCATATTTAAATTTTCAGCAGCAAGATTAACAAAATCTTTGACAGAATATTGATTTCCAGTTGCAATTACAAAATCTTCAGGTTTTTTTTTTTTGTAACATTAGCCACTGTGCCTCTACATAATCTTTTGCATGACCCCAATCTCTTTTTGCATCAAGATTACCTAGATAAAGGGTTTGTTGTAATCCTAATTTTATTCTAGCCAAAGCTTTAGTTATTTTTCTTGTAACAAATGTTTCACCTCTTATAGGGCTTTCATGATTAAATAAAATTCCATTGCAGGCATATATCCCGTATGCCTCTCTATAATTTACTGTAATCCAATAAGCGTATAGTTTTGAAACTCCATAAGGACTTCTTGGATAAAAAGGTGTCTTTTCATTTTGGGGAATTTCTTTGGTAGCGCCAAACAACTCAGATGTAGATGCTTGATAATATTTAGTTTTTTTTTCAAGTTTTAAAATACGTATAGCCTCTAAAATTCTTAGAGCCCCAAGAGCGTCTGAGTTTGCAGTATATTCTGGCTCTTCAAACGAAACTGCTACGTGACTTTGGGCAGCCAAATTATAAATTTCATCAGGTTGAACTTCTTGTATAATCCTTATTAAAGATGTTGAGTCAGTTAAATCACCATGATGTAATATAAAATTTCTAATTTTCTCATGAGGTTCTTGATAAAGGTGATCAATTCGTTGTGTATTTAACAAAGAGGTTCTTCTTTTAATGCCATGAACTCTATATCCTTTATTAATTAAAAATTCAGCAAGGTAAGCTCCATCTTGGCCAGTTATTCCTGTTATCAAAGCTTTTTTCATATAAAATATATACTTTATTTTTTTATTTTAAAATTAAGTAATATATGTTGTAAAACATTCAACTAAATAAATTCAAATGATACCTGTATTTAGACCATTAATTACAAAAAAAGACAAAAAATCTGTTTTATCAGCATTACAAAAAGGAGAAATTTCCGGCAATTTTGGGTTAGCAATAAAAAAATTTGAGACCAACTTTGCGAGGTACATAGGATGTAAATTTGCATCTACAACCTCTAGCGGAACATCTGCATTGCAACTTGCAGTGTCCTCATTAGAATTGAAAAAAGGATCAGAAATTTTATTAAGTTCCTCTACAAATATAGCTACAGCTTTAGCAATAGTTCATAATGGACATATTCCGGTACCAATAGATAGTGATTTAGACACCTGGAATGTAGATATTAATAAAATAGAAAAACAAATTAATAAAAGAACTAAAGCAATTATAATAGTACATTTTTTGGGAAACCCAGTTAATATTTCCAAGATAAATTATCTAAAAAAAAAATATAATTTGATCATTATTGAAGATGCTGCAGAAGCACATGGTGCAAGAATAAATAATAAAATGGTTGGTAATCTTGGTGACATTAGCTGTTTCAGTTTTTATGCAAATAAAGTTTTGACTTCTGGTGAAGGTGGTATGGTTTGCACAAACAATAAAAAATATTACAAAAGAGTAAATCTTTTAAAAAATTTAGGCTTTTCTAAACCGAGATTTGTACATAAAGTTCTTGCATATAACTTTAGAATGTCTGGTATTCAAGCGGCTCTTGGTTTGTCACAACTAAAAGAAATAGAAAAAATAATAATGAAAAAAATACTTATACAAAAAAAGTACAAGAAATATCTTAATGGATTAAAATTTATTAAATTTGCTAATGAAGAAAAAAATTCTAGAAATGTGTATTGGCAGGTTGGTATTAGAATAAAAAATCGTTCTAAGAATAAATTGGTAAATTATTTAAAAAAAAATAATGTCGAGACGCGCAGTTTTTTTTATTCTATAAGAAATCAACCATGTTTAAAAAATCTAATACCAAAAAAAGTACCTGAAACTTTAAATTCTAATATTTTGTGGAAAGAAGGAATTTATCTTCCTTCTAGCCATGATTTAAAAACTTCTGATATTAAAAAAATATGTGATTTAATTAAAAAATTTTTTAAATGAAAATTGGGATTTTTGTATCAGGAAGACAATCTTCTGAAGGAGGTGGATATACAATAACAGAGGAATTGTTAACTACATTAATAAATGAAATAATTTACAAAAAAATAAATTACAAGTTTTTTTTTTTAGTAAGCAATGATTTTAATCATTTAATTATAAAAAAATTAAAGAAAGCAGATATCAAATATAATCACATTAAAGAAAATAATTTTTTTAAAAAAATAATCATTTTTATTTCTCATTATTTTCCAAAAAGTAACTTATTTCTTAATTTTTTTAATATTATAAAAATTAATAATATTTTCAAAAGTGCAGACTGTAATAAAATATTATTTATATCTTCTGAATATAGGGAATTATTAAATATTCCATATATCGCAACAGTATGGGATATGCAGCATGAAACACATCCTTTTTTTTCTGAAGTATCTTCATACGGAAAAAAATTATACAGAAAAACAGTAAATAATAATTTTATCAAACATGCAACAAAAGTTATAGTTGGCACAAAAATAGGTAAGTCAGAAATAATAAAATATTCAAAATTTAATAAGAAATTTATTATATTGCCCCACCCTGTATCAAAAATTTTTTTAAATAAGAAAAAAAAAATAATTAAAAAAAAAAGGAAATATTTCTTTTACCCTGCAAACTTTTGGGAACACAAAAACCATAAAAATTTATTAAAAGGATTTGAAATATTTTTAAAGAAAAACAAAAATTTTCAATTGATACTTTCAGGTGAAAAGGAGAATAATTATTCAAAAGTTATAGACTTTATAAAAGAATTAAAAATTGAAAATAAGATTAAAATAGTTGGTCATGTTAGTGTTAATCATTTAATTTCTCTATACGATAACTGTCACGCCGTAATATATGCATCATATTCCGGTCCTGAAAACCTGCCACCGATAGAAGCATTAGCAAGGAGGAAAAAAATAATTAACTCAAACTACCCAGGAGCAAAAGAACAACTTAAAAATTTTCCAATTTATTTTAATCCTAAATCTCCAAAAGATATTGCAAATTCAATGCAAAAAAGTTTAAATAAAAAATTAAAAATTAAGAAAAGAAAAATAAACGAGCTTTTAAAATCAAAAAGCTCTAAAATTTATATTGAAAACTTAATTAAGGAATTAACTGCAATCTAAATTTTCTAAAATTAAAGTGCTATAAGAAAATCCGTAGAAAACAGTTTTTTTATTATGAAGGTTTGATATGGAAAAATTTAATTTTTGTGCTTCATTAAAAAAAATTTTTTTTGAAAAAATTCTGATTGGATAAGATGAGTTGTAAATTTTTTTTGAGATGTGCTGAACAAAAATCTTATGTCTCGCATAATTTGACAATGGTAAATAATCCAAAAAAATATACTTAATTTTAGCTTTTTTAATTTCCTCTAAGATTTCAATATAATTATCAAGGTATTGTAGAGAACCAGAGAAAATTACACAATTAATTTTTTTTTTTGATAGACATTCTCGTAGGTCATTAAAAAAAAATAAAAAATTGTTTTTTAAAAATTTTCTTCCATATTTGACAAGATGTTCTTGTTCAACAATATTCCAATTAATATTATTATCTATAATAAAATTATAATTAGAGAAAAACCTACTTCCTAAACTTCCACCATAGTCTAAGACCTCTCTATCGTTGGTTGCTAAAATTTTTTTGTTTAAAAATTTAATTAAGCTTTGCTCATTTGGTTTTTTTTTTAATATTAGGCTATCTCTCTCATAAAACTCTTTATTTATATCATCAATCTTACTATACGCTTCTTTAAGTTTATTGAAAATAATTTCATCTTCGTATGATTTAGAGTGTTCTAATGCATTAAGCCAATTTTTTTTTTCATTACTAAAATAAATTTTACCACAAAATCTAAATATCAAATTTATTAAATTCCAAATCATATTAATTTCTTTTTACAGATAAATATTATTATAAAAAAAATCTTTCGATTATTTCAACAATTTAAATTTATATGATCTATATACATCTATTTATTATATTAAATTTTTGAATTATTGCATATCCAATACGCCTCTCTTCTGATAAAATCATTATTATGACCTATAGGATACTGTACTTCTTTTATATCTATATGTTTAAAATATTTTTTTAACATATCTCTTAGTTCCTCTATATTATCCCAAAATTGCAAATGATCATGTCCTTCTTCTCTACCAAGATTTTCAGAACCTGCAAAAAAACCATTTTCAGTCAAATGATTTGAAATTTTGTTTAGCATTTTGTTTGTAGTATCATGAGGAAAATGACCAATTGCTCCATCCCAAACAATCACATTATAGTTTTTATTTGGAAACGGTTTATTAACAGCATCTTGTATTACATAATTAATATTTTCAGCAAAGTTATATTTTTTAGCATATTGAATTGCTGTTTCATCAATGTCGATTGCATCTATACTTGAACACTTATTTGAAAAAAATCTTTTAACAAAAAAACCAGCTCCAGTTCCAATATCTAATAGTTTATCTCCTTTTTTTAAAATATTTTCTACGTGATAGCCTTTTAAAAGTTTATGATAATCTGTAGAATTAACAAAAAGATTTTCATAACGTTCAAAATCATAAAAATGAGGTGGTTCTTTTGAAAGAATCCAATCACAACGATATTTACTGTTAAATTGTAAGTTTTGAATTTTGTTGATTAAATTTCTTCTACGTCTTCCTCCAAAAACCATAAATTCAAAACATTTCAAAATTAATTTTGAGAAATTAGAAAAAAAAATTTTTTCTAGAACAGCATTAGATCTAATAAATTTATAAATCTTTTTTAACATATAGATGTATTAAAATATTATATTTTTAAATTCAAATAGTTAAAAAATTTAACAAAGAAAATTAAAAATATTTCTTATACTTGTTGCTAATTTTGAGTTTTGACAATTAAATAGCTTTTAATCAAACTTACAATTAATTTTATAGTTAATGAATATTTTTTTATTTTTAATAGAGACATATTTAAATTAAATCCAAATAATTGATAATAAAAAAGTTATGATAATAATTTTTGGATTGTGATTTTTAATTTATTATTAAAGTTAAATTTTTTTTTTAAATATTTAGCTATATTTTTTTTAGCAGTTAAATTTTCACTTATTTTGACATTTGTTTTAATTTTTAATTTAAATTTTATAAATTTTTTCTGATTTATATTGTAGTCAATTCTGCAGTTCTCTCCAGATCCATCTAAACCAATATTCTTAACTAATGTATTCTTAAAATACATAGTAAGATTGTTTTTTAAAAAATTTGATGCATACCATTTTATTGCCCAGGACTTTTTTTTGGACCACATTTGTTTTTTTAACATTTTAAAATATGGATATGAGCCATAAAAATCAAAATCATTAATTAATTCTTTTTTACCAAAAAATTTATTCAGAAGTTTTTGGGTTGATCCTTCATAATTTTTCCAAGACCTTTTCCATGTTGCCCAACCCCAACAACCTGTACCTTTCAAAAAAAAATAATTTGGTATCTCATTTTTAAATTTAACTGGGTACATATATCCTTCTATAGATGCAATATTTTTAAATTTACTAAATTTTTCTAAACAGTAATTCATTTGAAACAAAAAATTTTTACTTATTAAAATATCATCTTCTATAATTATACATTTATTATTTTTTTTAAAAATTTGATTCAAGCCAGAGACGATATTTTTTGAAGTCCCGTAATTGGTTTTTCTATTAATAATAACTTTCTTTTTGAAACCCTTTACATTTTTTAAAAACTTTCTGATTTTTTCTATTTTATTTTTTTCAGCTTCAACTTCACTAAAATCTGAGAATATGTATATAATACTTTTTTTTGATATAGAATTTGACTTAATTGCCTTAATTACTTTTTTTATATGTGATAATCTATTATATACAAATAATGCAATAGGTGCATATGAAAGCGTTTTAATTTTTTTCATAATAAAATATATTTGATTGTGTTATTCCATCAAAACTTACTAATTCAAAGTAATAACCATCATTGTAGTTAATGTATTTTTCTAATTTTTTATCTAGATCATTTAAAGAGTAATGTTTTTTAAATAAGGTAGAAAATTGAATTTTTAAACTTTGATTTAATTTATAATAAATTTTTTTTAACATACGTAAGATTATTTAATCCCATCAAAGACTATATATACTATAAAATAGCGACACTAAAAACGATCTAAATGTAAAATTTTTTAATGAATTATCTCTTTTATGTATAATTTTCTAAATGTATTTAAGGAATAAGAATTATTAAAATTAATTTTTTTTAAATCAATTCTTTTTGCCAAATAATCTGTTGAATCAAGATTATATATTAAACTCATATAAATGAGCTGATAAATTTCCTTTTTTTTTAATTTCATTCTTTTTTTATGGTCAATATTTATATTTTTAGAAATGCTTTTGAAATACTCTTTTTGATTTTTTGGTGTTGAAACAAATGAAAAGGATTGTGAAATATTTTCACCTGCCGCAATAGGAAGTACGCCATGATATGCTAATTCTGGAATTACATTTCCTCTTACAGTCAAACCTATATTTATTTTTTTTTTAAATATATTTTTATTAGAAACATTTCTGTCTAACCAATTAAATTTTGGAAATTTATTTTTTAAATAATTTTCAAATTTTATACTATCTGGTTTTGCATCTGGATGTGGTTTGATAATTACACTGTTTGAATAATTTTTATTTGCTAAAAAAGTTAATGTTTTTATTATCCAATCTGAATAATCATCAAATATTATATTACCTCCCATAAATGGCGAGTCCACAAAACAGTGTAAAAAAATAACACATTTAAAATTTCGCTTAGAAATGGTCATTTCATTTCCATTATATGCATTACCTTTATTATAGTTGTCAATCCATAGATCTTGTTTAACCATTCGACCTTTCAATCTTTCTTCTAATAATTTCTTCGCCTGTAATATTTTCTGTTTTTTAATTTTTAAAGTTTTAAAAATTTTTTTATATTTTCTAAAATTATATGGATAGTGATAGTGTTTCCCATTATATTTATAGATATACTCATTTCTGGAACCAGTTAGAAATACATTAATTTTCTTACTTAGTAGCAAATTTAAAATATATCCATTTTGAATATATGCAGATTGTCTTGAATAAAAGTTTTTTATTTTATTTTTATTTATGAAGGGTTTCAATTTTTTTTCTATAAACAAAATTTTAGAAATGATTTCTGTTATAAAAAAATTTTCAATATCGACAGTTGTTTTACCTGAAAATCTTATAAAAGTATCATAAATTTCTCTTCCTACTTTTATATTGTTTATTTTTAAATTTTTTAAATCTTTTTTATTTTTTATTTTCGAGCTTATATCTCTAGCTAAATTTATATACTTATACTCTTGAAAAATATTAAAATTATTTAACGACAAGCTGTTAGAGATATTTTTTTTATAAAGAAGTTTAGATTTTAAATTTCTTAGATATATAAATAAATTTTTAGAATTAAATACTATTAAATGCAAAATAAAGTTCTTTTTTGGATCCAATTTAGTAAAACATAAAAGAGGTAAATATAAGATAATTTTGCCTCGTGGAAGATTTTTATCTATTTTAAATAAAGTTGATAAACAAAGTGAGTAATAATCTTCCTCTTGAGCTGAAAGTAATATATTATTTTTATCTGTTAAACTAATATTGTTATTATTTACTTGCTTGAAAAAAATGAATTTTATTTCATTAATATCAAATATAATTTTTTCAAGGTACAATATTATTTTTTTAAAAAGTTTCATAAACTAACATGAATTATACTTACGCACTAATTACTGCAAGGAAAAATTCGAAAGGGATTAAAAATAAAAATCTAAAAAAAATAGGAAATTATTCTTTAATTGAATTAGCTGAAAAAAATTATCGAAAAATTAGCCAAATAAAAAAAATTTTTATAAGCTCAGATTCAAGAAAAATATTAAACAAGACTTCAAGAGAAACTATTAAAATTTTAAGACCACGAAATATTTCTAACGATAATTCAAAATCAGAGCAGGTGGTGTTTCATTTTTTAAGATGGATAAAAAAAAATAATATAATTTTTCCTAATTATTTATTTATAGTTCAACCAACATCTCCATTTGTTTCAAAGAGAAATATTCTTAAATCTTTAAATTTAATTAAAAAAAAAAAGTGTGGTAGTGTTACAAGTATTTATCAAGTTCCACACAAATACAATATATTAAATCATCGAATTTCAAAAAAAAATAATATGACTAAATTTTTATATGAAAAAGAAAGAAAAAAAAAATTCAATAGACAACTTAAATTGGATACTTTTGTTCATGGAAATATTTTTTTAATAAATGTTAAAAAATTTATTAAACAAAAAATAATTTTATCAATTCCAAATTATGCAGTTAAAATAAAAAGTTTTAAAGAAGCGATAGATATTGATACAGAAACTGATCTTAAACTTGCAAGACTTATTAAAAAAAATAAAATATGATTAATTTCTCCATTTGATTGTTGGATTAAGAGTATTTTTTTTTATTATTTTTTTATTGGCAATTATTTTTTTTACCATATTAACTATAAATTCATCATTTAGTTTTATTGGCTTTAATCCAATCTTTTTAAAGCTTTTATTCGATGGATTATAATAATGTCTCAATTTTTCAATTCTGGGATTTTTAATTTTTTTTATATCAACTTTAATATTTTCCATTCTACAAGCATTTTGAACTTTTTTTGCTAAATCATTAAGACTAAATAGTTCGGTAAATTGGTTTCTTACTTTAAATTCGCCTGATTGAGGGGGGTTTTTTAAAGCTAGATTTATACACTGCAAAGTATCATTAATATTCAAGAAACTTCTTATTTGGTTTCCAGATCCATATACAGTTAAAGGCATTCCAAGTGCTGCCTGTGTTAGAAATCTATTTAAAATAGTCCCAAATATATGATCATAATGAAAACTGCTGTTAAAATTTTTATTCAAAATGCTTTGTGTTGTATCTATTCCATAAACAACCCCTTGATTTAAATCTGTACATTTTAAATTCCATAACTTTGTTAAAAACAATAAATTTTCAGAGTCATGCACTTTTGATAAGTGATAAATACTTCCGGGCATTTTAGGGTAGGTCAAAATATCTGATCTTCCTTTGTGAGTTATTTTAATAAATCCTTCCTCAATATCTATATTAGGCTGCCCATAAGCACCCATAGTACCTAATTTAATGAGATGAGTTTTGCTACAATATTTTTTAATACCAAAAATTAAATTAAGTGTCCCTAAAATGTTATTTTTTTGAGTAAAAATCGCTTCATTTCGACCTCTCATAGAATAAGGAGCTGAAGGTTGCTCTGCATAATGAACTATTGTGTCTGGTTTTATTTTTCTAAGAATTTCGTAGACAAACTTATAATTAAGTAAATCGCCATTAAAAAATTTCATTTTTTTTTGTGGAAACATTTTATTCCATATTTTTATTTTTTCTTGAGGAAGTATTTGATTATAAAGAGGGGTGATCCCATTTTCTGCCTCTATTTTTCTTTTAATAAAATTATCAACTAAAAATAGTTGATTTCCCTTTGATGCTAAATCCATAGCAGTTGGCCAACCTAAATATCCATCAGCACCTAGTATTAAAATTTTCATAGTTTGATTAAATTAAATTTCTTATGGATGTGTATTTCTTTTTTTCGCATAATACTATCAATAATTTTATATGTTTTTTTATATGCATCTCCATTTCCATAAATATTTTTCTTTATTTTAATTGGTCTTGTTTTTTTTGTTAACTTTTTGATAATACTTGAAATATTTCCTATGTTAAAATCTGAATGAAAAACATTGTTGTTATGTAATCTTCCTTTTTGACGGTTACCAAGGTTTATTACTTTCGTTTTTAAATATGAACTCTCTATTATTCCTGAAGATGAGTTTCCTATCATGAATAAAGATAATTTAATAAAACTTATAAAATCTTTATAAGGAATATTTGGAAATATATGAAAAAATTTTTTATTTTTAAATTTATTTAATGAGTTAATAATTCCCTCATAACCAATATCTGTACATGGATAAATACAAATTATATCTCTTCCTAATTTAGATAGTAAGTTTAAAACTTTAAAAGAATTTTCTTTATTTTTTTGCTGGGAAAATTTTTCAGGATGCATTAAGAAAACAATTGGTCTTTTTTCATAAAATAAATTGTATTTTTCTTGTAATTCTTTAAATTTATACGGTCGAACTTTTTTTAATGAGTCAATATGATTATCACCTACTAAAAAAATTTTTTTTTTACTTTCTCCCATTTGAATTAATCTTCTTAAACTCAATTGATTTGATACAAAGTGATAATCAGATAGTTTAGTTAAAGCATGTCTAAACTTTTCATCAATGTTTCCAGAAATATCGCCACCTTGAAAATGGGCAATTGGAATGGCAAAATTCAAACAACTTATTGCAGAAATTAGACTTTCACATCTATCTCCATAAATTAGAAATAGATTTGGTTTTTGTTTGTCTAAAATATAAGATAGCTTATTCATAATTATACTCATTGATTTATTTCTGTCCTTATTAGCGCCAGATAACTGTTTGGAATTTATTGAAATAATATTTTTAAAATCTTTTTTAACCATCTTTGAAGTTTCACCAAATTTTTTATTTAAATGTTGATCGGTAATCACTATTTTTAATTCATATTTTTTCTTACTAATTATTAATTTTAAAAGCGGTTTCATTGCATCATATCCACCCCTCTTAGCTGTTAAAAAAAAAATTTTTTTTTTCATTTTTTTAAATCAGAAAATTTAAGTTTATGGTTTTTTTTTAAATTTAATTTTAATCTTTTACCAACAACTTCTTTCACCAAAGAACAATGTACTCCATCACCAGGTCTCATAAATTTTAAATCTTTTAGTTTAAGCTTTTCATTTAAATATTTTTTTTCTTTTATATAAATACTTTTTTGTGCCCATATTTTTTGTCCGATTTCTTCTTGAGAAATATATTTCTCACTTTTTCTCATGAGCTGAGAAATATTTTTTATTTTTTCATTCATTTTCAAAAAATCATGTTTATTAAAACTAACTTTCCAATCTTGAGATCTTTTATCATTAAATTTTATAGCAATATGTTTTTCAATAATACTTGCGCCTAAAAAAACCGATCCAAGTATTGCAAGATTATTGTTAGAGTGATCAGAGTAACCAAAATAATTTTTTTTAAAAATTGATTTTATTAAATTAATTCTATTTAAATTTATTTGTCTAGAAGTTGCAGGGTATACAGTACAGCAATAAAGTATAATAAATTTATTAAAATTTTGTTTTTTTAAAAATTTTTTTAAGTTTATTAAATCTTTATATTCGTGCATTCCAGTAGAAATTATTAAAGGCTTGTTTAATTTAATAATTTTTCTCAAAAATTCAAAATTACCAAGATCACCAGAACCAACTTTAAAAGCTGGGACTTTAAGATATTTTAACCACTCGATTGCTGTTTCAGAATGAGGGGTACAAAGAAATTCAATATTTTTTTTTTTACAATATGATTTAATTTTTCTTAAAAAATTTAAATTAATTTCTTTAATTTTATATCTCTCGTACCACTTTTTAAATTTTTTATTTATAAATTCATCTGTTTTATAAGCTTGAAACTTAACCGCATGTGCTCCAGAATATTTCGCAATATCAACTAATTTCTTAGCTAAACCATAATTTCCATAATGTGCTACACCGGCTTCAGCTATAATATATGGCTTAAAATTTTTATTTAATTTAAATTTCCCAATTTTCATTTACATTTCTAAAAAATTTCTAATTAATTTAATTCCGTTCGATTTACTTTTTTCAGGATGAAACTGTACTCCAAAACAGTTTTTATGATTAATAATTGATGGAAAAAAGGTATTATTATACTTTGTCATAGCTAAAATATTCTTTTTATTAGTTACATTACAAAAGTATGAATGTGTAAAATAAAATTGACATTTTTTCTCTAAATTAAACAGAAGATTTGTTTTTTTTTTTATTATTACCTCTTTCCAAGAAATATGTGGAAAGCTCTCTAATTTTTTTTCAGATTTCAATTTATTTACACTAGTATTAAATATTCCTATACCTTCATTTTTTGGGCTTTCCTCACTTTCTTTTGATAATAGTTGCATGCCAAGACAGATTCCTAGAAGAAAATTGTTTTTTTCTACATGATATTTTATAAATTTCTTTAATTTAAGTTTGTTGATATTTTTCATTGCATAACCAAAATTACCAACTCCTGGAAATATAATTTTTTGATATTTTCTGAGCTCATCTATCTCATTAATTAGATTTGGCCTAAAATTGTTTATTTCAACAGAGCTGATCAAACTTTTTATATTTGAACAACCATAATCAATAATTGCAATATCTTTTCTATTAATTTTCATGAAATTTTTTTTTTATACTATTTGGCGTTTCTGCATTATAATGAAATAGCTGGGCTATACTAATTCCACTAATATTCAATTTTTTTATATCTTTAATCTGTTTTAAATTTCCAAATCCTCCACCTGCTATTATTGGCAAATTTGTAATTTTTTTAATTTCTTTAAATAATTCTAAATCTATACCTTTGCCTAATCCTTCATTGTCTACTGAAGTAACTAATAACTCTCCTACACCTAATTTTTCTGCATATTTAATCCATGCCCTGACCTCTTTACCAGATTTTTCCCTTCCAGCTTCAGTAAAAACTTCCCAAAAATCTTGTTTTCTTTTTTTCGCTTGAATTGACAACATTATGGACTGAGAACCAAAAGTTTTAACAAATTTTTTTATTAACATTGGGTTTTTTACAAACGCAGTATTTACTACTATTTTATCAGCACCATTATTTAATATCTGCCTTGCATCCTCAATTGTTTTAATTCCACCTCCAATGCCAATTGGAATAAATATTTTTTTTGAAGACTCCTTTAGAATATTTAAAATTTTATCCCTAGAAAATAAACTAGCAACAGAATCTATGAATATAATCTCATCAGCACCATTTAAATAATATTTTTTTGCAAAATTTATAGGCCTGCCTAATTTTTTCCAACCCTCAAGGTGAAAACCTTTGATAACATTATCATTTTTTAAATCTATTCTTGATACAATTCTTAAAGAGTTCATTATATATTATTTATATACTGTTTTTTTTAATTCCCATTTATTTCCACTTTTTTTCCATAAATGTCTTGGTCTTATCTTATCAATTATATCCCAGTACTCATCTGGTGACATTTTAATATAATTTAAAAAGTCGAGGAAATATTTCTTGGGGAACTCACCGTCATATTTTTTTACCAATTTAATAGCTTCATCTCTTGTCAAAAATCCATCTCTTATATCTCTACAACAATCTGCAGTTGCCCTTCCAATGCCAAATTTTATAAAAGTAGTAAAATAATGTTGCCCATCTAATTTATCATCCAAACTACTAAATTTTGTGTAGGTTCCCTCGCTTCGTCCATCTTGATTTGTAGTAAAATTACAATTTTTCATTACATAATAGTAATTTTCGTGAGGTGACCATTTCTTATAATAACTAAAAAAATGAACCTCAATTTTATTTTTTTTGACTAAATCTCTTGAGATTGGTTTATAAATTTCAAGATCTTTTTTAAATATTTTCTCTTTTGATAGCTTGTCTAAATTTAAACCAGAAAAATATAAATTTTTATTCGGATCTGTAGTGGAATAAAAACTTTCATCCATTTTAGCTGTTTTTGCCATTTCAATATCATTGTGAACTTCCCCATTATTTTCTCCATACATTATTAATTTAATATTGAATTTAGATGCAATTTTTGGTGCTAAATTTTTTTGACCTATAATGAAAGGTTGAAAGGGATTTACAAGATTTTTAAATGCTAATCTTGTTAATTTTGAATGAATTTCGTAGTTTGGTGTGACAAGAATATTATCAAAACCCATTTTTTGCCACTCCTGCATATTTTTTTTTCCTTCCTCTGTATACATATGCGGTGCCCAAGTACATGTAAGAACCCTCATTTTATATTTTTTTTTTAAGTAATGCGCAACATAGATACTATCTTTACCTCCACTCCCAGGTACAAGCACATCATATTGATTTTGATATGACTTATGAATTTTAGATAGAGCACGTAGCTCTTTTTCTCTTTCTTTCCAATCAATTTTTTCTTTTATCTCATAATGGTATTTACAGGCATCACAAATATCATCGTCATTAAAACTTAAGGATTTTATAGAAATATTTTTTTTCTTAAACTCTACAGTAGTTCTTGGCCTTTGATTGCTTTGAACACAAATTTTACAAAAAACTACTTTTGTAGGCAAAGATATTGGGTTATTTTTCATAATTTATTTACTTTTAATAACTATTATTGAAAGATTAAATTTAAATTATTAAATAATAGCTTAAATTTATTTTTGATTTTTATTTCATTTTTTGCTCCAAATAAACTGTTAGAATATTCAATTACTAAAATAAGTCGATTTTTTTTTTGTGGTGGAATACCTCTGTGAAAACTACTTGTATCTGCAATAAACATAGTTCCTTTTTTTCCTAAAATTTTTTTAATTTTATTTTTTTTATAAAATTTTTTAATTTCATTAGATGATATTCTAGTATAACCTTTACTTAAAATTTTTTTGGGTTTGCTATAAACATTGTGTGAACCTTCAACATACTCATGTGGTCCAGATTCGTTATCTACATCTGACAGATAAATAAATAATTTTAACCATTTAGGTCTATCAAGATCGAAATGGAAGAAGTGTGCAGATTTATTGGTAGTTTCACTTTTTATAGTTGGTTTTTTACCTCTAGCTGTAGACCACCACATATCAATATTACTAAAATAAGGTCTGTTTTTAAAATAGTTGTAAGCAATGAAAAGATAATTATTATTTTGCAAAATTTTTCTAATAACTTTTGACTCAATTAATTTTGCTCTGGAATAACTATATTTAAAAGACTCATATTTGTTAGAATATGACTTTTTGTAAAATTTACAAAATTTTTTCTTTTTTTTATCATTGAAATAAAAGCAAGTTTGATTTTTAGATAAATTAATAAGATCATTGATTGTTTTTGATTCAAGTTTATAAGGAAAAATATAGTATCCTTTTTCTTTTAAATTTTTATTTATTAAATTAAAATTTAAATTTTTATTTAATTTATATTTAAAAAATTTATCCTTTTTTAAAATTAAATCATCTATGATTTTTAAAAAATCTATAATTCGTCCGTTAGAGTAACAATAACTTCTTACAAAAGAATGATATATAAATTTTGGTGTAACTTTGAAAATTTGGTAAAAAAAATATCCTAGAATTGTTAGAGGAACAGATATTAAATTCTTAATAAAAAACATACTTCTTTGGGTAAATTATTTACAATCTCATTATTACTCTAATTTATAATTAAAGGTATTAAATTATTAAATTTTAAAGTATTTTAGATTTTCATTTTAAATATTATTTACATAACCCTCTAATTATTTAAAGTGAAAATAAAGTTGTTACTTAACATTAAAATTTTATGATTGGTGCCATTTTGTACTCAGAAAATAACGATTTTTCAGTGAATTTAATAAATAGTGATGATTTTAAAAAAAATATAGATGTTAAATGCATTATTGCTAGTGATGTGAAAATTGAAACTTTGAAGAATAAGTTTCCAAAAATTGATATTATTTCAACAGGAGATTTCGAAAGATGTAAAATAAATTTTATAAATGAAAATATTAAAAATTTACCTGACGATAAGAATTCTAATTTGTTTTCTTCAATTGAGAGTGAATGTATAAAATTACTCGATTTTGCAAACGCTAATCACAATAGATTTTCATTGATTGATTCAAGAAGAACATTTACTACCGGCTACGAATTTGTATTAAATTTCTTAGATCATTATTCTCCCGAGCTTCTAATTTTCACAAATACTCCACACAGCTTTCAAAGCTATTTGATGTTTAAAATTTGTGAAATTTTAAAAATTAAAACATTATTTAAAAGAGAATTGTCGTGGCCTGACACTTATATCTTTCAAAATAAAATTGAAAACTCTTTTGTAGATACAAATTTTTTTAATAAAAATACTAAAGTAAGAAAAATTTTATCTGGTCATATTAAAAATATCATAAACTTTAAACAAAATGAAATAAAAAAAATATTTTCAAAAAAAAGGAACCATAAACTAGTGCATGGAGGTATAATTTATAAGAATATTTTTTTGTTTGTTACATTAATCTTTTTAAAGAAAATACCTATATTATTTCTTAAATATTTTAGGGATTTATTTTATGCATATATAAAAAAAGATCATAAATATTTATTTTCAAGAGACTTTCTGAAAGAAAAAAATAAAACTTATCAAGATTCTACAACATCTTCAATTGGTATGAATTTTGAATATATATTAAGTGACTTAAGAAAATTTAATCTGCTAAATTATTATAAAAAAAATTTACATAAAGTAGAAGATGAGGAAAATTATATATATTTCCCTCTTCATTATCAGCCCGAGGCAACTACTTATCCATTTGGAAAAAATTTTATTGATCAGGTAAAAGCAATTAAATTGCTTTCTTTTTATTTAAAAGATTACAAAATTTATGTAAAAGAACATAACGATACATTTAATATATCCCATTTAGCATGGGCAAAAGGAGACTACACAAGAAGTAAAAAATTTTATGATGAAATTTTGAAAATAAAAAACGTTAGATTTTTAGATTTAAAATTAAATTCTCTAAAATTAATAAAAAATTCAAAAGCTGTTGCTACAATAAGTGGTGCAGCAGGTTTAGAAAGTTTGCTATTAGGTAAGCCCACATTAATATTTGGTTACCCCTGGTTCCATCACTTTGATGAAGTATTTAGTTTCAATAACAAAAATAATTTAAAAGATAGTTTAGATAAATATATGAAAAAAAAAATATTTGTTTCAAAAACAATTAAAAATATTAATTCAATGTCTAAAAATATTTTTCTTAAACAAGATCTTCATAATCAAGATAATTTTAATTATGTTAGTGAAATATTTATAAAGTCGGTTAAATAGTTATTTGTAAATTATATTAAAAATGCTATTAAATAATTGTGTTAATTTATAGAGTGAATTTTAATCTAAATTAAGCAAAAATAATGAATATTTTAATTACAGGCGGGTCAGGATTCATTGGTCAACATTTAACGAGAAAACTCTCTAGAAAAAATAAAATTTTTATTTTAGATAAAAAAATTAAAAGAAATTCAAGAAATGTAAAATATATAAAGGGTGATGTAAGAAAGTTTAAATCATTTAGTAAAATAAAAAAGATTGATAAAATTTATCATTTAGCTGCTCAAACATCCTCTGAAGTAAGTGAAACTAAAAGTATTTTAGACCTTAACACAAATATTATTGGTTCATATAATGTGTGCAAATTTGCAATTGAAAAAAAAGTAAAAGAACTTATTTTTTCTTCTTCTATGGCCGTTTATGGTGCAAACAAATTAAAAACCTCTGAAAATACAGTATGTAAACCAGTATCAAACTATGGGATTTCTAAATTGTGTGCTGAAAAGCTAGTTGAAAAACTTAAATATTATAAAATAAAATATAAGATATTTAGAATTTATAATGCATATGGTCCTCTTCAAGATCTTAAAAATCTCAAACAAGGCATGATCTCAATCTATCTTTCTCAAATTTTAAAAAATAATAAGGTTGAAATCAAAGGTTCTATAAAAAGATATCGGGATTTTATATATATAGAGGATTTAATTAATATAATGTTAAACAAAAAGCTTAAAGTAAATAATATCTATAACATAGGAACAGGTAAAAAAACATATGTTTTTGAAGTAATTAAAATAATAGAAAAAATAACTAACAAGAAAATTAAAATTATAAACAAAAATAATACAAAAGGTGATGTGTTCGGAAGTCAAGCTGATGTTTCAAAAATAAAAAAATTTATAAACCCAGTTTTTAAAACAAAAGTTTATGATGGTATTAAAAAAACTATTAAATCAATTACAAAATGATTATTCATGCACTGCTAACTGGAAAAAAAAAACAGTACCTTCAAAAATAAAAATATAATAAGAATAAATAAACAAAGAATTTTTCTCTATCCAGCTAAAGCCGCCTCTGATGTAAAGTCAATAAGTGCTTATTTTACGTCAAGCGACTCTGATTTAATGTTAAAATCTACAAAAAAATTAGGATATTCGCCTATAAAAAGACCCAAAACATTATCTAAGAAAAATTCACTTCATAGAGATGTTATTATTCATGCGCTAAAATATATAAAAAAAAAAAACAAATGTTAATCCTGATTATTTATTAGTATTGTTAGCTAATTCACTTACAATTAAAAAGAAATGGATAGAAACAGCTATTAAAATTATAAAAAATAAAAAAGTAGATGCTGTTGTTCCGGTATACAAAAATAATGATCACCATCCAATTAGATCAAAAAAAATTAAAAATAATTTTTTAAGTCCTTTTATAAAAGTCAAAAAAAATACATCAACAAATAGGCAAGATCTTGAGCCATGTTATTTCCTTGCACACAATTTTTGGCTAATAAGGACTGAATGTATTTTAAAAAATAATGGTCAAATGCCTTGGTCTTTTATGGGTAACAAAGTCGTTCCAATCATTATTAAAGACTCAATAGATATACACTTTAAAGAGGATATACTTTTATCAAGAAAATGGATATTAAATAACAAAGACTATTTAGATTAATTTTTTTGAATTATGACTGAAGATGTTTATATCGCCACAACTACAATTAATAAACCAACATTAGCTCTAAAAAAATTCGCTAATAAAAAAAATTTTAAGTTAATAGTTGCACTTGATAAAAAATCAAAAAAATTTAATCTTAAAAATACTATTATTTTATCTCCATCCTACCAACAAAAAAAATGGTCTAAGTTATCTTCTTTGATTGGATGGAATTGTATAGCAAGAAGAAATTTTGCAATTTTAGAGGCTTATGAAAGAGGAGCAAAAATTATTGCTCTTGTAGATGACGATAATATTCCACTTAATAATTGGGGTAAAAAGATTTTTATAAATCAAAATATTCAGGTAAATAGAATTGACACAAATAAAATCGTTTTTGATCCAGTAGGATATGTTGGGGAAAAAAATCTTTGGCATAGAGGTTTTCCTCTTGAACTTATAAATAATAGAAAATATTATTTAAAAAAAAAAAATAAAATTGTTCCAAAAGTACAGGCTGATTTCTGGAACGGAGATCCAGATATTGATGCCATTGCAAGAATTATACAAAAGCCAAATTGTAAATTTAGTCCTAAAAAGTTTCCTTTTTATTGTAATAAAATATCACCATTCAATTCTCAAAACACTTTTATATCAAGAGATGTTTTAACTGATTACTTTCTTTTTCCATATATTGGAAGAATGGAAGATATCTGGGCAGCATACTATCTTTCATCAAAAAAATATAAAATTATATATAACGAACCAACCGTTTTTCAAAAAAGAAATAAACATATATTAATCAAAGATTTTGAAAATGAATATGTTGGATATAGAAAAAATATGGAATTAATTGAAAAATTGCACCAAAATCCAGATAATATTCATAACTTTATTCCTAAAAAAAGCTCTATGGCCTTTGATGAATGGAGAAAAATAATCAATACAAAGTATTAGTTTATTTTTCAAAAAAAACTGCAAAAAATAAATATTTTAATAATTTTAATCCTGTTGACCAAAATGGAAAATTCGTTTTTCTACCTATTAGACTTTTCTCCTTGGTTGGAATTTCAGTAATTTTTGCATTTAGTTTATAACCTTTGAGAACCATCTCTAAATCAATAGATACACCTTTATTAATAATTTTCATTTTATTAAAAATGTTTTTTTTCCAACCTTTTACACCATGTAGAATATCATTAACTTTGGGTCCATTTTTTCTAAAAAATAGACTCACAAGGTTAGCGAGCATTAGAGAAGACCATTTCCTATATTTTAATAGTTTGCCATCCTCTTCATTTAACGAGCCAGCTATCATTCTGCTGGCTATAGCTATGTCAGCACCTTGATTTAATTTATTTTTCAGTTCAATTATAATATTTGTATCAATAGAATTCTTTGGGAAAAAAACCACTATATTATCACAATTTGAAGAGTCATTTGCTAATATGTAAGCATTATTTAAACCTTTTTTTTCCTGGTTGTAGACTTTTATATTTTTTGACTTTAAATATTCAACTGTTCCATCTGTACTTCCGCCATCTACTGCAAATATTTCATCAAACTCATTAAACGAAATATTTGGAATATCTTTTTTGCATCCATCTAATTCATTCAATACGATAAAACATAATGAGGTTTTTGGTTTCATGCTAAGAGATTTTACAGCTTAGTAGAATATTATCTTTTTCATTGTCTATAGAATTGAATTTGTAAATATATTCTATACTTCTCTTTCTCGCATATAAGCAAATTTCCGAATCATTTAAGTTAGATAAGTAAGCATCACTGCTGTATTCAGATGGTCCTGCAATATAATATGTTTCACAAAGATTAGGATCTTGTAAACCTTTTATCTTTGATACGCCAGATAAAGCTGGAATTAAAAAAGATGTACTTGAACACCAATAACTTTTATTATTTTTTTTGATGATATGCCAAAATTCCTCATTATATTTTGGTATGTATATTGAAATATTTTTATATTTATCTTTATAATTGTTGATTTTTTTGATTATTAAATTTAAATTATTATTTTGAATATTCTTCTTTTGTTGTTCGCTAAATAAGGTTTTATTTGTTTTTATATTATTAAATATCATTAACATAACCTGTCTTGGAGATAAATTTTGAGATTCAGATGTATAAGAATAAAATTTTTGCAATGTTAAATGATCTATATTTGTTGGTTTGATTATTATATTTATGGATAAGATTATTAAAATTATAGTTAGAATATAATTTGTTTTTTCAAAACTGACATATTTTAAAATTTTAATAAAAAGTATAGGTAAAATGAGCCAAAAAAGTTGAATTATATTATAAACACCAGTAGATCCAACTGGAAATATTAGAACAGGAAAAATCGACAACACACAAGTTATAATAATTATTTTGGGATACGTAGCGTTTTTAAACTTTAGCCATCTATACAAATTATTAAAATTAATCTTAAGTAATCTTGATGAAAAAATTAAATTATTTTTCAACTTATGAATTTTAAGAAATAATCCTAAAAATAAGATTAAAATAGCAAAGATTGAAATTAAAAGTTCATACCTAAACAATTGACCATAACTTGTGTAAGCTCTCCAAAAATCCATGCCTGTGTAACTTGATGGCATAAAAAATTTGACAGATAATAGGCCAAAAAATATTATAATGGTTGCGTAAATAAAATTATATATTAATTTTTTAGACCTATAAAAAATAATTAAACTCAATAAAATACATAGTAAATAACCAGTTGTTAATTTAAGTGACGAAATTACTGGTATCATGCAAAATAAAAATAATAACAGTTTTAAATTTAGTTTTTTTTCAATTAAATAATTAAGAGTTGGAATTAATAGAATTAAAAAAATAAGTGAAGATGTATAGGTTTCACTATCATAGTGTAATTTTCCTGAGAGACTATCAAAAATCACAAATATAAAAATGAATAACAAAATATTATTAATGTTATAGAATTTATATTTATTAATGAAAGAGGATGAAGCTATAAATGAACAAATGAATAGTAATGGCGCTAAAATACTTAATTGAGTGTAAGGTATAACTATTAAGGTTGCTTGATCTGTTAAATTACTGATTGCAGCCCACCATACATATAACCCATAATGATATTTATAAACTCCATTTTCAACACCATCAACTCCCATTGAAATAACACCGTAATTTTTAAATATATTTGAAATTGCTGCCCCTTGAAGTGTCTGATTGTCAGTCAAACCATATAAAGTCAATTCAGGTGAAAAATAGTATCCAATTTTCCATGGAATAATTAGCACTAATGATGCACTGGCTAAAATAGCAATTAGTAAAAAAGTTTTTATTTTAATCTTATTGTAAAAAAATTTTATGTTGTATAGCCCTATAATTATAACAAGGGAAATTGCTAAAAAAAAAAAATAATTAGATATAAAACTACTTAGAGGAAGAACAAAGACTGCCAAAACAAGATATGAAGTCTTAAAAAAATAAAATTTTTTGTTTTGAATGTACTCTTTATTTAAAAAGACCAGAAAAGAGGAGAAAATACCGACGATATAAAATATTAAAAATAAATTTAAAGAATTGAAAACATCTAAACCTGATCTAATAAAATTTGTGAATAATAGAGAAAAAAAACTTAAAAAAATAAAAAATGACCCTGCGTAGAAAATATATAATTTAAAGTTTATTTCATCTTTATGATTTTCGACTACCATGGTTATGTATACCAAAATTACAATTTTTTTCAGTCCATAAATTAAGCTAATTCGTTAATTTATACCTTTATAACAATAGTCTTTCTGGAAAAATAGTTTTAAGGTAAGTATTCCACTTACAAACTTAAATATAATTTTATTTAGAGAATTAAATTTCCAAGTTAGACACTCAGAATATAAATATCTTTTTAGGTAAATTGAAATTTAATTTTTATTTTTAATAGAATTTCTTAAAAGTAAAACTAAGATTGATAAAAAAATACCAATAATGAAACTGATAATTATAAAATTTTTTGGAGGTGTTGAAATTAATACAAGAGGTGAAGCTTTATCTAAAATTGGATCATATTCTAAATCAAACTCTGCAATATCTTTTCTTAAAATCTTTAAATGCTCTAGTTGCTTTTCTAACACTTTTGAACCTCTATAAAATAAGGTTCCTGGCTCATTTACAACTGAGTTTCCATCAGTCATTGTTAATAATATTGGATCAGAAAGATTTATTTCTTTTGCTACTTCTAAATTATTTTGATGAACTGTAATTTTTGAATTAATTAATCTTAAAATTTGCTTTTTAAAATTACTCATCGCCAACTCTTTTACAAACATCACATAATTATTTAATAAATATTGATTTTGCAAATTTTCATTTAATGTGATCGTAAAATTTATTGTGTGAGATTTAATTGTTTTTGTATTTCTGTTGTAGTTAATAGATATATCTCTGTTAGCAATATGAGGGAAAAATTTAACACCTTCTGTGTTTTTTTTGGAAAACTTATTTAATGTTTCTGACGATTCTAAAAGCAGTAAAAATTCTTTGTTAAAAAACTCATCTACACTAAAATCAGAATTTTCTATATTAATGCGTAAAATATCATTATATTCTTTGAATGTAGTCTCTGGAATACTTCTGATTTTTACTGTGGTCTCAAAATATTGAGGTAAACTTGTGCCATATAAGTAGCCTATAATTGAAAAGATTGTACTTATGGCAAGTATTGTAAATTTGTCATTCCAAATACTTTTGAATAATTTACCAATATCAATTAAGTCATTGTCTTTAGATGTATTTCTAGATTTCATATTTTACAACTTTAGATTATAGACCTTCAGGCCTTGTATATAAAGATCATTTATTTCTTATATATGTATTTACAAATCTGTTGTTAAAAATTTTTTTCAGTGCATAAATCAAGCCAATTGAGCTATTAGTACTGGTCAGCTACACGCATTACTGCGCTTCCACATCCAGCCTATCAACGTGG
>MDTB01020440.1_pt1 | contig 33391 bp, 32 predicted proteins | sample 811161 | NCBI WGS metagenome assembly MDTB01 (sample SAMN05326650, study PRJNA326480) | marine metagenome | isolation source: seawater | place: Mediterranean Sea | collected 2009 | reverse complement strand
TGGGCCGTGTTGGTTACGCTCCAACTACCCCTGCAATGTCAATGCAGTACTCTACTATTGAGCTAACGGCCCCAAAAAAAAATTTTATTTTATTTTCATTTTTTTTTATGAAAAATATTAGTTTCTTTATTTATTGCATACATTAATGAAAAATTAATCATAAATAAAGTTAAATTAAAATCATTAAAAAATGACCCACTAGGTAAGAGTGGAATAAAATTTATTAATATAAAAACAAAACTCCCGATTTGAAGATAGTTTTGAGACAAGATTATTTGTTTTAATATTCTAAATAGGAGATAAAAAATTACAGATAAAATAACAATTGTTCCAAAAACTCCATGTTCGGATAATAATTCAATGTATATTTGATGTGGATGAGTTAAACAAAAATAATCCTCATACATTATGTTTTTTTTTTCATCACAAGTCTCTATGCGATAATTTTTGTTGCCAACACCCAAAATTGGATAATTCTTAAAAACTGTTATTCCTGATTTATATAGTTTAAAGTATAGACTATTTTCTTTAAATTCTTTCCTGGTTTGTTCAGTTTTTATTTGGTTAAAAAATTGATCTACATACCTTATTTTTAGATAATTTGAAGAAAATATAGTCGTACCAAGTAATATCAAAAATACTAGTAAAGAAATTAATTTCATTTTCCATTTTAAAAAATCTGTCATCAAAAAAAACAAAGTTATTCCAAAAAAAGCTTTAATTGTATTTGATCTTTCCCCAGTTATAAGAATACCAATAAGACCAATCAATATTATAAATAAAATAAAAATTCTCAAACTATCTTTTTTATTTTTATAGTTATTTATAAGATGTCCTATAATTATAAAAATAAATCCTGTAACAAACGCACCAGCTATTGGTTCAGTTTTGAAAAAACTTACTACTCTTGGTCCATGTGGTTGAAGAACACCATCAATTTGAATCTTTCCAAATCCTAATAAATTACTACCAGTAAATCTTTCAATATAAATATCTGTAACTATTAATAAAAAAACTAGAGTCCAAAACTTGAATAAATATTTATTGCTACCAAAATTATGGAAAATTAAATTTATAGTTAAGAAAAATAAAATAAACCTAATAAATCCAACATTTCTAAAAATTCCAGAGGAGTAGTCAATTGAAATAAATGAATTAAATAACAAATAAATATAAAGAATAATAAATGCAATTATAGAGTTTTTGTCGTAAAGCTTAGCATCTTTAGTTTTAAAGTATTCCTGAAAAAATATTAAGCCTAATATTACAATATTAATTAATGAAACGCTCGACCCCAGAATTATTGAAATTGGTAAAATTGTAAAAAAAAATATTGGAATATTTATTTTTTTAAAAATCAACTTATTCATTATCTAAAGGATTTGCATGCAATTCTTTTTGATTTGTGTACTGTATTTTCATTATTTTTTATTATTTCGACCTCTTTAAAAATTTTTTTAAAATATTCATGTCTTATTGTATCAAAAATTATGATTGAATCTTTGTTTGTATTTTTTTTAAGATAATCTAAATAAATATTGAAATCATAATGATAATTCAAAGAATACAAAGATATTACTAAATCAAAATTGTTTTTTGGTAATTTTTCCCTATCAAAGTTAATAATCTTAAATCTTGAATTAGAAATATCGTTATCTAGTAACAAATCCCTCATTGTTGATAAGTTATTATAACCCTCAGAATTTTTATAATCCCATCCATACCTAATTTTTTTTGAAATATAGTTTTTTTCAATAAAGGTAATATTTGATAAATAAAATTCTTTCATTATCAAAACTTCAAGACCTCCAATTCCTCCTCCTATGCTTAAAATATTTTGCTTTTGTTTTAAAAATTTGCTCAATATAGAAACTTCATTACCCATTAAACTTGAATAGTTTTGTGATATTTTCTCTAGGCTGATCAAATACTTAGATATAAAATTTGAAAACAAGTATCTTCCAAGTATCTTTCTTGTTCTTTTTTGAAAGGGGCTAGCGAGCTCAATTCTTTGGAGTAGAGCCAATTGTGCCATTTTTCTATTTAATTTCAAATTTATCCTCATTTTTTAATAATATTTTTAAGTTCTTTAATTAATTTTTTAAAATCCTATCAATTTTAGATATGCAGTTAAGATAATTGATCCTTTTTATCTTTAATTTTTTCTCCATTCCCCAAGATGCATGTAAATAATTAATTTTTGCTGCTTTAGCAGCTTTAAAATCAAATTTTGTATCCCCTACAAAATAAGAATCTCTTTTTTTTATTCTTGTTTTTTTAAGAATCTTTATTAAACCCTCGGGGCTTGGTTTACCATGTTTTACATCATCAGAAGTGATTATCATCGAAAAAATATTATACCTTTTCAAAATCTTCAATGTTCTCCTTTTATCTTTTGAGGTAAATATAGCTAAAAAATATTTTTTTTTTAATTTTTCTAATTCCTGCAATTTTTTTTTATTTATTCTCAATTTACTTATTTTTTTTAAAGAATAATTTGAATAAATTGACTTTATTTTATTGTAATCACCTTTAATATTTAATTCTTTCAAAATTTTTTCAAAAGGTAATCCGATATATTTCTTGTATTTTTTAAACGATATCTTTTGTTTGATGTGATATGAAGTATTTGCCAAAGCATATTTCATATTTGGTAATGAGTTTATAAGCACTCCATCAAGATCAAAAATGATTAATTTTCCTTTAAATTTCAAGCTCTATTCCACTCCTTAATCTTCTATTTAAATTAAACGACATGACAAATTTATTTTTAAGTAAAATTTTTGTTTTAAATCTTTTTTTCTTTTCAACTTTCCAATCAAATCTTTTGTAAAAATTTACAAGTTTTTTTTTACAAGTTAAAAAAGACGGTCTATTATTTTTTTTAATAATTAAATTATTAAAATTCATTAATAATTTTGATTTTTCAGATCTTCTATGATTTTTATCGATAATCAATGTATCGAAATGAAGATAATTATTTTTATCTTTTTTTATTCTAAATTTTCTTTTTCTTAGCAAAGTATATCCGATGAGCTTTTTGTCAAAAAACATAAGATTATTTAGGTCATCGTCTCTGCTTATTTTTTTATAATGTTTCAGTTGTGAATTTAAACCATTTTTCCAATGAGTGTCTTTTAATTTACAAATAGATAAAATTAATTTTTTGTTTAGTTTTTTTGTTTTTTCTGATCTAAAGATTATCACTTTAAATTACTAATATACTTTTGACCTGCTATTTCAACAGAATATTTTTTTAGTTGTTTTTTTGCTAAGTAAGTTTTTTTTAACGCTTTATCATAATTATTTAATGAGTGGTAAATTTTATCTAACAACTCTTCAGAACTCATTTTAAAAAAAATTTCTCCCCCTTTTCCTCCAAGAAGTAAATCCTCTACACCACTCGAATTAAAAGCAATAACAGGTATTTCATTATTTAGAGCTTCTATCAATACATTTGGCATTCCTTCATAATAAGATGTAAGTATAAAAAGTTTTGCATTTTTGTATAAATCGTCAGTGCGTTTTTTCCATCCTATAAATTTTACTTTTTTATTTAATTTCAGTTTATTAACCTTTTCTTTTAATTTCTCTTTATCTGCTCCATCGCCATTTAATATAAGAACAAAATTATCATTTTTTTTATTAAACTTATAAAAGGTATCTATTAAAAATGATTGATTTTTTTGTTTACAATATCTTCCAATATTTAAAAAATATTTTTTAGATTTTGTTTTTTTAATTTTATGTAATTTGTTTAAGGTAGGGTTTCTTAAGAAAATGACTTTATTTTTATTATAAGTAAATTTTTTAATACATTCTTGGCTTTTTTTTGCATTTGCAATTATTTTATAAGACAAATTATATGTCAAAAATTTCGTTATTAAAATTATATAGGCAAACAATTTGTTATCAGCATATTTTGTTGCCCCGCACGGGTCTTCTGAGACTCTTATAATTGTTTTAAATTTAAAAATAAAACCAATTAATGTAGAGAAAAAATTACTTTGCATTGAAAAAATTATTGTATGATCCTTATCCAAAATTTTAATTAATTTAACCAACAACTTGGCTGCTTTAAAGCTTGTGATAATTCTATTATTAATAAAACTTATATTCTTATCTTTTATAATTAAAGTTTTAAGAAGTTTAACGTGTTTTAAATCGTTGCTTATCTTATTAGTAATTAAATATATATTGATTTTTTTTTTAGAGAAGAATTTAATTAAATTAAATAAAATTTTTGTGGCACCTCCCCTTTCAAAAGACGGGTAAAAAATAATAATATTTTTCATTTAAATTTTATGTCTTTTCTTATCATAATGAAGTTTGATAAGTGGAATATATTATGATTTGGATGTCGTTGATCTACTTCAATTAAACCCGAATTATATGGCAATAATCTATATGGATAATAATTTTGTAATTTGAGACAAATCTTAAAAATGTTTATCCCCCTAAATAAGTAATGCCAATTCATCTCGAATTGAATAAATTTGGGTCTGAATTTATTTATTGTTTTTAAAGATCCCATCAAAACTTCATAGTCATAACCTTCGGTATCAATTTTAATAAAATCAATCCCTTTTTTAAATAATCTATTTTCTTTTTTTACAAATGTATCAAGTTTTAAAACCTTTATCTTTTTACTTTTTATATTTTGTTTTTTAATGTAGCTAAGATACCTAATATTTTTTTCAAAACTAGCTAACTCAGAATTTTGATTTTGAAAATAAATGGTATTTTCACCATTCTTATCTGAGAGTGCAATATTAAAACATTTAATCTTATTTGAGAATTTTTTTTCAATTTTTTTTAATTTTAAAAAACTTTTTTTCATAGGTTCAAAGGCAATTACAAAAGAATTAGTATTTATGATTATTTCTTTTGAATAATCTCCTTTATTAGCACCTATATCAATTGAAGTTTTAATTTCATATTTTTTGATTTTTTTCAAAAAATTTTTTTCTCCAGTTTTATTAAAATTTCCAAAATTTTTGTAACCAAGAGACCTTTGGGATATATGCATGAGTAAATAATGAAAACCTATAAATATTTTTTTTGAAAAAAGCATTACATAAAAATTTATTAAATAATCTAAAAATTTTTTAATCATTCCTCAATTTATTATTTTTAAAAGATCTCTTAAATGTGAAAAATTTGTAAATTTTTTTACTTCTTTGAATGCATGTAAAATTTTTGTATTTAGTTTATCTTTATTTTTTTTTTTATCATTCATGAATTCTGAAAATTTATTTTCAAAACTTTTGAGATCATAATTTCTAAACAAATAACCTCTTTGTTCGTTGTTAATAAATTCTTTTGGTCCATTTTTATAGTCACTGGATATAATTGGAGTTTTTGCTGCTGCGGCCTCTATTAATACAAATCCTGGGTCTTCCCATCTAGATGTTAATATAAAACAAATTGATTTTTTATAATATTTGAAAACATTATCTTTATGGCCTAAAAAATATATGTCATTTTCCAAATTAAGTTTTTTTGCATAAAATTTTAGATAATTGTCAAGCTCCCCATCCCCCAAAATCAACAGTTTAAGATTAGAGTATTTTTTTTTTATTAAAGAAAATCCATCAATTAAAAACTTCTGGTTTTTTTGAGAGGTCAATCTTCCAGCATTAACAATAAATTCATTTTTATCAAAAAAATCTTCAATTTTTTCTTTTTTTTTTCAAATTTATTTCTGAGATACTTATTATTGGATCTCTTAATAAAAAAGTAATTTTTTCAGAAAATATTTTATTTCTAACTAGCATTTCTTTAGTATCTTTTGTTGGTGTAGACACAAGATAAAGTTTTTTATTACAGAGTTTCCATAATAATTTTCTAAAAAAATTTAATTTAGGAAAACCTGAAATTCTTAAAATAAATTTACATTTAAAATTAAAAAGTAATATTATTAGCAATGGTAATGAAGTAATTAAGTGTAATATTATAAAATCATTTTCTTTCTTTGATTTAAAAAATTTATATAACTTGAAAAATGTTACCAAAGATATCAACAAATAAGAAAATCTACTTTTAAAGAAGCTATATCTGGGTAATTTTTCATAAAAAGAACTGCCCTTTTTAAATGAAATTAAATTAATACCTTTGTTTTTTATATTTTTCTCAAAAACACTCCATTCACCAACAGCATTAATAATATGTGGTTTAATGTTTTTTGAATATTTCTTAACACCAGTTGCAGAATTAAGCACAGCTTTGACTGTTGCAACGTTTGATAAGAAAGGTGCCCAATAATAAAGATTCATTTTAATAAAAAGTTATCATAACACATTTTTTAAATGTAAATTGTATATTGATGAAAATTACGACTATATTGTGTTAAATATTTAAAGATTTAAGTCAAAATTTTATATGCTTTAGAACTCAGCGATAATTCTGACATATTTTTATAGGAAAGTTTGATTTAAAATAGTCTCTATAGTAATAACTTCTAGTGATTGAAAATTTAAACATGTTTTCAAATAAGAAAAATCTCATTTTTTTACTGCCAAATTTTGCGCAAGGAGGTGCTGGACTTTCAACTCTTAAACTGTGTAAAAGTATTTCTTATAAAAATTTCAACAATTATGTTATTTCTCTTGGAAAAAACTACTACAAAAGTAATTTTGAAAAAATAAATTTTAAAGTAATTGAGCTTCACCCAAAAAGTCTTTTATCGTCCATCAAGACAATAAAAAGATTTATTAATGATGTAACAAAAAAGAACAATAAAAAAACTTATTTAATATCAAATATTAACTATGCGAACGCGCTTTCATGTTTATTTTTTCGAAATATTTATAAATTGAAAATAATAACTATTGATAGGACACCTATACAAGAACTTGAACATCATTCATCTATCATAAAATTTTTTAAGAATATAATAATTAAGATATTAATAAAATTTTTTTACAAATATGCATTTATTAGGATTGGTAACTCAGTCCCAGTTTCTGAAGATTTAGAGAAATTTTGCAAATCTGAAGTCAAAACTATTACTCCTTTTATCGATATAAATAAAAAAAAATTAAAAAAATTTAATAAGCCAAAATTAAATTTGACCTGGATTGGAAGAATATCTCCAGAAAAAAATATTGATGATATTTTAAATGCAGTTTGTTTTTTAAATAAAGTAAATTTTCAATTAAATATTGTGTCCGATAAAAAGGTTAATTTAGACAATTTCAAAATAGACGAAAAAATTCGAAAAAATATTACCCTTTTTAGATTTAATAAAGTTGACTTAGTAAAAATATATAAGAAATCAGACATTCTAATTTCCACATCTTTATATGAAGGTTTTCCAAACGTAATTGCTGAAGCTATAAATTATAACTGTTTAATAATTTCAGCTAAAAATTTTGGAGGTGCTAGACAATTAATTGGGGGTGGAGATAAAGGTATTTATTATAATTTAAATAATCCTCAGGATTTATCAAAAAAAATTAAATATTCTTTTGAGAATAAAAATTTAATTAAAAAAAAGATTTATAAATCTAAAAAAAACTTAATAAAGCTCTCAAAATTATATAACAATAGTTATAAAAATTTGTTTGACAGACTTTAAAATAAGAAATGAAAAAAAAAAGAAGATTACTAATCTCAATAATTACTGTTTCACTTAATCAGCCTAAAATTGTGAATAATTTTAAATCTTTAAGGGAGCAAACTTATAAAAATTTTGAACATATAGTAATCGACGGAGGATCAACTGATAAAACAATAAATATAATTAAAAAGAATTCAAAAAATATATCTTTTTGGCAATCAAAAAAAGATAGAGGAATTTACGATGCTATAAATATTGGGATAAGAAAATCAAAAGGACAAATAATAGGTATCTTAAACGCTGATGATGTTTATTATAAAAATGCACTTGAAATTGTAAGTAGATATTTTGAAAAAAAAAATATAGATTTTTTGTTTGGAACTGTAAGAAAGGATAGAGTTTTGCATGGGTTTTGGCCTAACAAAATTAAATGGAAATTTAATATTTATCCATCTCACTCAGGCGGTTTTTTTATAACAAAAAAAGCGCAAAAAAAAATTGGATATTATAATCTAAAATTTAAGTATTCTTCAGATAGAGACTTAATATACAGAATGATCGTTAAACATAAGTTAAGTGGTGAATGTACAAAAAAAAATGAAGTGCTGTCCAAATTTGATACCCATGGTATTTCAAGCAAAGTAGGTTTTTTTGAGAGATTATTCGAGGAAACAAGGATTAGAGTGAATAACAATCAAAATATTTTTTTTGTTTTTTCATTAGTAATAGCTCATACAGTTAACAGATTTTTAAATTTATTTATAACAAAATGAAAATAGCACTTATTCCAGGAGTTTTTTTTCCACAACCAGGTGGAGCTCAAGTACAAACACATAACCTGGCAAACAAATTAATACAGATGGGTCACAAAGTTGATGTATTATTATTAAACAAAACTAATGTAAGAAATAACTTTTATAATATATTAATAATTAACAAATTTATTTTAAGTCTATTTTTTTACTTAAACGAATTTTTCAAAATAAATTTATCTATTTTTTTAAAGTTTTATTTTAAAAAGATTATTGAAAAAAATAAATATGATATTTTCCATTTTCAACTTTTAAATTTTAAAACACTATTTATTTTAAAAATATTGAAAGATTTGGATCAAAAAGTAATTGTTACTTTTCAAGGTATTGATATTCAAATCGATAAAAATATAAATTATGGTTATAGATTAAATAAATCATATGAGAAAAAGTTTTTAAGTTCCATAAATAAAATTGATAAATTTTTTTCAATCTCAGAAAATATCAGAAAAGATCTTTTAGACTTAGGTGTTAATAATGATAAAATCATTATGATACCAAATGCAGTTGAAAAAAAAAAATTTTTGCAGCTTGAAGAAATAATAAAAGATAGCGATAAAAAAATTTACCTAGTAACAGTTGCAAGATTTGCGAAAGAAAAAAAAGGATTTGATTTGTTGCCAAAAATTGCAAAATTATTAATTGAGAGAAAAATTAACTTTCAATGGACAATAGTTGGAAATAACTCGAAAAATATAAAGACGATTAATAATATGGGTGATTTTGAAGATAATTTTGTATATTTAGATAATATTGAAAATTTGGAAGAGAAATTTTTTCCTCATAATGACTTAATCAAAGTTTATAAAAAAAATCATATATATGTTAATTTAGCAAGGGTAGAGTCTTTTGGAATTACAATTATAGAAGCTTTAGCCTCTGGTTTGCCTGTAATTACATTTGATACAAAGGGTGGAAATGAACTCATAAAAAATGATTATAATGGGATTATTGTTAAAAATTTATCTTCTGAACTAATGGTAAATGCAATTTTTCAGTACAATAAAAACATAGATTTATATGAAAAACATAAGACAAACGCAGTTAAATCAATTGAAAGTTTTGACCTTTCCATAATAACCAAAAAAACGATTAAAGGTTATGAAGAAGTAATAAATTAGCGTGTTAACCTAAAAATTTTATTTTGCACAGATTTCTATTTATCCATGTCAATGCTCTTGTAACTCCACTAATTAAATAAGATTTAGAAATTTTAGAGATTAATATTTTGTAAATTTTTTATATTATAGAGTTATTTCGTAACTTTTTTTAAGTTTTGAGGAAGTTAAATTAGGCCTATAATCCAAAGATATTGTATTAAATTTTTTTTTGATTTTAATAAAATCATAAACAAGTGTTGAGGTTTGTGATATTAATACTTTTGAAAATGTTTGATTATTAACTTTTTCAATTTTTCTCATAAAAGTATTTTGTAAAAAATCAATTTTCACTCTTGGATGGAATTTAAAGAAATAAATATCTTTTTTATTTCTTTTTTTTGTATTTTTAACAAGGTTATAAATATCTTTTGCGTCATGAGTTCCTGTTAAAATCAAAACTTTATTTTTTTTCTGATTCTCTGATTTTTTAATTTTTAAAGTAAATTTAAAATTTTTTTCTTTTTTGTTTAAATAAACATTATATTTTTTTGTTATTCTTTTATAATCTTCAGCGCATACTTTATTAAGTGCAATAATTTTATTTGGTAGGTATTTTTTATTATCTTTAATTAAATCCAACCACATAATATTGTCCGAAAAAATACCGTGTTGATACCCAATAAGTTGAATTTTTTTATAATTATCTTTGATCAAATTACAAAGGAAGAAACCTAAGCTATATTCAAACATATAATAATGAAAATTTTTAATATCGGGAAATTTCCTTTGAAATCTAGCAAAAGAATTTTTATAAATTTCTAATTTAAATCTGTTTATAAGACTAATATTTATATAATGTTTATAAAAATCTGAAAAATCACAATCTTCTATTATAAGTTTTCGATTTAAGTTATAAAAGTTATAAATCATATTATATGGTAAAAATAAAATAAGCTTAAAAATATCAGAAAAATAAATAAAACTCTCTATGTTAAGAGTATTTTTACCTTTGAATTTTTTCAATACACTTTTAACTACTCCAATTTTTGTATTGAGATGTGTTTCATCTGTTAATAAAAAATTTATCTTTAGATCTTTGTCCTTTTTAAAAAAAGTTTCCTTATTTCCAATATAAAAATTTGGATACATTGAAAAATAGAGATTTTCATAATTTCTCTTAAGTTTTTGTTTTTTGGTAAACTTTTCAAATATTAATAAAATTAGAGTTTTAATATAAAATTTCAAAATTTTGATTACAGAAAAATCGTATGATTTTTTTGTTTTTCCATAATAATTAACTTCTAAATTCATCTTTAAAAATACTTTATATGTGAAAAAATCGTCTGTAATAATTTTTACCGTTTTGTTTTTTTTTATTATAAATTTTTTTATTATCAATATTATAATTAATTTATTCAAAAATAATTCTTTATCATTTCTCAAATTAAACACCTCACATTCTTCTAAAAATTTATTGGTGCTTGATTTTATTTTTTGTTTTAAATGAGAGATTAATTTTTTTTTGTATAACTTGTAATACTTATCTAAATACTTTTTAATTAATATTTGCTTAGAATTTGTAAAATTTATTGAACCAGAAGCTAGATTTATATAATTACAATTATTTTCCGATATATTTAAATTTTTTTGTACGTCCAAAATGATTAAATTTTTAAATTTCATTTTTTATTTAAATATTTTTTTTAAATATTTGTAAATTTTATAAATATAGTTGGGCAATATCCTTCTAATTAATCTAGGATCTTCTTTAATTCTTTTAAACATAATTTTTTTGATATTTTTTTGTTCTAAAAATATAGATTCACTCTCCGTTTTTGATCTTTTAACAAGCATAGCGTGGACATGATTTTGTTGCCATGATGTCTTGGAAAAAATAATTCGCCATTTTTTGTCATAAGGATATCTGTGGAATTCTATAGGGTACCCAGTTGTATCTTTATAATATCTATTAATATTTAAAAAGTACCCGTTTTGAGATATCTTTGAATGAATCAAATCAAAATATTTTTGGATAGCTTGATAATCCATTTCCATCATTGATCGAGTATTAATAAACAAATCTATATTCTTAAAAGGGAAATCGTCCCAAGGATTTAATATAAAAATGTCATATTTATCTAATTCTTTCTTTTGAAATTTTACATTTTTCAATTGATAAGAATAAAAGATATTTTTTTTTGGAAATATTTTTTTCAAGTAGTAAGCTGATAATAAGTTTGATTCTGGTAAATCAATCAGAATAATTTTTTTAGAATTATATAGTTTTAAAACCTTTGATGCTAAGACACCATAGCCAGATCCAATGTCGCAAATATATTTTATTTTATTAAAATCTATGTTTTTTTCTAAATCATATAAGAATTTTATGAAAAAAATTTCATTCATATCCACAAAATATCTACTTTTAAATTTTACATATTTTTTAACATTACCAATGTTCTTTTTTAATAATGTTTTTTCTAAAAATTTTTCACCACAATTTTTTTTTAATAATCTAAAATTATTTAAAAATTGTTTTTTTGTGTAGAATTGATCATCTAATCCAAGAGAAAGTTTATTATTTCGAAAATTTGAAAGATTTTTTGTTTTAAAAATTTTTTTTTTTCTTACTATCTGAAATTTCCAATGATTACTTCTATATTTTTCATCATATTTTTCTATGCTGTATTTGTAATTTTTTTCAATCTTTTTTAGTTCTTGTTTATGCATCTTTTTTTTTTAAATAATCATTTAAAATTGTTATGATTTTTTTTTTTGGCTTCCAGCCTCTTTTTTTTAATTTTTTATTACTTGCAATTAAGCTAGTGGATTCTTTATTGTCGTTAAAAAAAATTTTGTGCCTCTTATTTATTTTTTTATTTAAAAAAGTTGCTATATCCTTTACATTAATTTTTTTTCCTGATCCAATATTAAAAACTCCCCGTGCTTTAACTTTCCACATTAAATTTATCGCTGATGAGATGTCATCTATGTGCACAAAATCCCTATAATGATTTAAATTTACAAATTTTCTTTTCTTAGCCTTAATTTTTTTAACTAGTGATGGAATCAGAAATGAAGTTGATTGATTGTAGTGTGTATAACTGAATATTCTACCTATTGCATAGGGAATTTTTAAATTTGTTTTAATATATTTTTCAGCCTTTGCCTTTGTAAACCCATATTTACTGTATGGTCTTATTCTTGTGCTTTCTAAAATCTTTTTATTACTCACAGAATTATAAACGTGGGAAGTAGATGCATAAAAAAACCATTTTGGTTTATTTGTATTTTTGTTAATTGTGTCAACTATATTTTTTGTACCTATATAGTTTACTCTTAAAGCTTTTTTATAATTGCTCTCTACATTCTTTGTTGGAACTATTGCTGCAAGGTGAATTATTAAATCAAATCTATTTTTAGATAACCAATCAAAAATTTTTTTTTTATTTTCAATTCGATTGTCATACAATGAAAATCTGAAAGGTAATTGTTTTAATAAATATTTTCCTAAAGTTCCTGATCCACCTGTTATACCACATTTATACATTTTAAAATTTAGAAATTGATAATAATTTTTTTGTTAAGAAATTTAATTTTTTTTCTGATATTTGTTGTGTGTGAATACCAATAAAAAAACCTTTGTCATCAATATATTGAGATCCTGGGAATATTTTGTCTTTAGGTTTTAGATTAAACAATTTTACACTTTTTTGATTTAAAAAGTTTCCACTTATAATCGGTCTTGTCTCTATTCCATGGGAAGATAGGAATTTTAAAAATTTATTTTTTCTTTTTTTGTACTTTTCATTAATTAAAATAGGTAAACCAAACCAACTTGGATCAACTTTATGGCTGGGGTCTAAAAAAGAGAATTGGTTATCCCACTCATTTGAACTTTTGAGTTTTTTTATGATTTTCTTCCTATTAGCATTTCTTATACTCATCATTTTGTTCAGTCTTTTAAATTGGCTCATTCCAATAGCAGCCGAAATGTCTAATGGTCTTAAATTAAAACCAGAATTAACAAAATTGAATTTTTGATTTAGCTCATTGTTTTTTTGTTTATACATTCTATCCCAGCCATGAGACCTTAATTGATGTAAAATTTTGTAATCGCTAGAATTATTACAAACTACCATGCCCCCTTCACCGGATGTTATTTGATGAGAATAATAAAAAGAATAGGTTCCAAAATCTCCAAAAGTACCTACATACTTATTATTGAATCTTGTGCCAAGCGACTCACAGCTATCTTCAATTATATAAATGCCCTTAGATTTACACAATTGTTTTATCTTTGATAAATTAGAACAATTGCCCAAAACGTGAACCAACATAAGGGCTTTTGTTTTTTTACTAATTTCTTTTTCGAGATGATTTACATCAATGTTGAAAGAATTTTTGTTAACATCTATGAATTTAGGTTTTAATCCAGCTTGGAATAGTGGCCACAAAGATGTTGACCAACAAAGAGCTTGAATCAAAAATTCGTCATTTTTTTTTAAATGGTTTTTTTTTTTTGGATTTGTTAAAGCAAATGAAGCAAGAAGATTTGCAGATGAACCTGAATTAACCATAATTGCATGTTTAGCTCCTATAAAATTAGAAAATTCTATTTCAAACTTTCTCGTAATTTCCCCCATTGTGATTTTGCCGGATAATATTACTTCTATACCTTTGTTTAGATCTTCAAAAGTAAAAGCATCATCCAAAAGTGGGTAATTACATGTACTCACATTTTTTCTAGACAAATATTTTTTTTTTTAAAATATTTTCTAAGTTTTTAAATTTCATTCTTCCCATCTTTCTTTATAAAATTTGTATTCATCAATTATATTATGAAGTTTGTTAGAAATAATTTTATCAGAGCAATTATCGTCATAATACTTTTTTGCTAATTCTATTTTTTTTGAAAATTCTAATTTGTTTGGATCTTTAATAAATTCTTCTAGTTTTTCAGAAAGATCTTTTGGGTTTTTTAGGTCAAATGGACATACTAATTCTTCCAGTGTTTCATCCAATATGTCTTTTGAATAAAAAATATTTTTTTTAAAATAAAATGCTTCATATAAAGGAAGAGTGGATCTAGCAACAAATGTAGACGTTACAATTGCATTTACATTTTCGTATAAAAACATTACCTCACCTTCTGATAAAAAATTAAAGATCTTAAAATAATCTCCAAGTCCTGAGGAAGAAATATCATTAAGAATATATTTAAGATTTCCCTTATCGGCCCCACAGAATATAAATTTAAATTTTTTTTCTTTCTTTTGTAAAATTTTCGCAGCATCGATTAAATATTTATGATTTTTATGCCCCCAAAACTGAGCTGGATAAAAAAAGGTTTTATATTCATTTATAAATCCAAATTTATCTGAATTTTGTAGCTCTTTCCCAATTTTTTTCTCATGTAGACTAGGTAAATAGGGATTAAAAGGAATTATAGAAACCTTATCATTTAAACAATTATAAAGAAATTTAATTTCATTTTTTGATCTATGAGTATCGACTATTATTTTGAAAGACTTATCTACACAATTTCTAAAAATAGTCTCTCTTTCAGTCAAAACCCTTTCACTTCGATACTCTGGAAAACAATTATTAATTTTATGATTTAAATCATAAATATTAACCATATAATTATGTTCATTACACAAATTTACAAGATTGCTTGGCCCCAAAAAATAAACAAAATTATATTCTTTCATTTTTAAAAAACTTGAAAAGGGATTTTTAAATTTAATTTTAGACAATAATAAATTAATTATCCTTGATGAATTAAGTTTAAAATATAAATTTGCTAGTTTCATTTTTTTAAAAACTACAGTTTCATAACCTAAATTAGATAAAATTTTTTTAGCCTTGTTATTAATGACGATAACTTCAAATTGATGTCCTCTTTTATCTTTTAAAATTAAATCTATTGTTCGCAATGATTGATAAAATCCTCCGCCACCTTGCTGGTCTGCATCAAATATAATTGCAATTTTCATATAATAAATTATTTATATTTTGTTTTAATTTTATCTTTTTTCAGAAATTTTTTTGCTTTTATAAAATCCTCAATGACATCAACAGAAAATGAATTTGACTTAACTGTGTTTGATCCCAAAATCATACCATTTTCTATTGCTCTCAATAATTCAATGGACTCTATTTTTTCAAATTTTGACCTTTTGAGTTTAGAATATTTTACCAATGATTTATAATCAAAAACAATTATAGATAAGTGTTTGTTCAAAATAGTTTCTTGATTGTTAAAATGGTAAGGTGCATCAGTCCTTGTCATCCATAAAATTCTATTTTTCTCATTTATAAGAAGCTTTACTATATTGCTCTTATTTATTAATCCAAATTTTATATTTGGTACAACAATTTCAAAATTGTTTTTTTTAAAAAAATGGATAGTCCTATCGATATCACGTGGATTTATTAAAGGTTCATCTCCTTGAACATCTATTATTAAATCTTTACTTTTTAAATTTAGTTTTTTTGCAGCTTCAGAAATTCTATCAGTTCCATTTTTATGAGTAGATTTAGTCTTAATAAACTTAGCGTCATATTTTTTACAAACTTCGATTATTTCAAATGAGTCCGTGCAAACATAAACTTCATCTGCAAGTTTTGACATACATGCTCTTTTATATGTATGCATTATAAGTGGAATATCTTCTATTTGAAGTAGGGCTTTAGCTGGCAATCTTTTCGAATTTATTCTAGTTGGAATTAAAATTATTTTTTTCATTAGCAATATACTACATTTGGATAATTAAATTTTTTGTAAACACCGCGTGCATCAAAAATTTTTTTTGAATTTTTGTAAATTAGTTTATAGTCATAAAAATCATGATCTGTGACTATAAGAGTTGCATCAAATTTTTTAAGGTTTTTTGCGTTTAGTAAAATTGATTTTTTTGAGAAGTTGAAGTTTCTACCCTTTCGTAATGTCGGAAAATAGGGATCATTGTATTGAAATTTAATTTTCTTTTCTTTAAGTAATTTCATTATTTCAAAGGCAGGCGACTCTCTATCATCATCAACGTTTTTTTTATATGAAATACCCAGCAGAAGAATTGAAGGTTTTTTAATCTTAATATTTCCAAGCATTTTTTTAACCACCCATTTTGGCATCAAAGAGTTAAGTTCTCCTGATAGCCTAATAAACTTAGGATCATATCCTTTTTGTTGCGAAGCCCAAGATAAATAAAACGGATCAATAGGAATACAATGACCTCCTAATCCTGGTCCTGGCATAAATTTTTGAAATCCAAAATTTTTAGTAGATGCCAATTGTATTACCTCAAAAACATCTATTTTAAGTTTGTCACATATTATTTTTAACTCATTTACTAATCCAATGTTTACAGATCGATATAAATTTTCTAATAATTTTGACGTTTCCGCACTGTCAAGGCTTTTTGCTTTTACAATTTTTTTAACTACATGTTTATAAACTGTTTCTGTAAATTCTAAACATCTTACTGAATAGCCGCTTACTATCTTAGGTGTTGTCTTATAAGAAAACATTCTGTCTCCTGGGTTCTCTCTTTCTGGTGAATACCCAAGAAAAATATTTTTACCCAATACCTGTCCTTTATTCAAAAACTTATTTGAAAACTCAACTGTTGCACCGGGAAATACAGTACTTTCAAGAATTATAATTTGATAATTTTTCAGAACTTTTTTAAGCCTTTTCGCGCAATTATAAACAAAACTCATGTCTGGTTTTTTATTTTTTAGAGGGGTTGGCAAACATACAAGTATAACATCACAGTTTTTTAAAATAGAATAATCATTGCTTATATTATTTTTGTTTTTTTTAAAATAATTAAATTTTTTTAAAGAGGAATTATTTATATAATTTATTCCTTTTCTTAATTTTCTAACTTTTTCGAGATCTTGTTCAAGCGCGTAAACTTTTATACCCTTTTTGATAAAACGATTTGCTATTGGTAGACCAACGTAGCCTAGTCCGATAACACCTAAAATAAATCTTTTTTGAACAATCCTTTTTTTTAATAAATTAATATTCATTTTTTTTACTGACCTTATAAAATTCTTTGTACCAATCAATAAATTTAGCAACTCCTCGATATATAGAAGTTTTAGGTTTGTAACCAAATTCGTTTTTTATCTTTTTAATTGACCCATAAGTTTTTATGACATCCCCTTTTTGTAATTTTAGAAAATTTTTGTTTGCTTTTAATCTTAATTTTTTTTCAATTATTTCAATAAATTTTGTTAGTTTTACTGATCTTCCAGATGCTATATTGAATATTTTAAAATGATTTTTTTTTGTTTTTGAAAATCCCTTTATTGCACAAAGATAAATTCCATAAACTATATCATCTATGAAAGTAAAATCTCTTGAGTGTTTTCCGTAATTAAAAACATCAATTTTTTTGTTATTTATAATTTTTTTTGTAAAAAGGAAGAGAGACATATCTGGTCGTCCCCAGGGACCATAAACGGTAAAAAATCTTAACCCAATTGTATTAATCTTATATATTGCACTATAAGCGTGAGCAATAAGCTCATTTGATCTTTTAGTAGCTGCATATAATTGTATTGGAGATGTTGCACTCTCGCTCTCTTTAAAAACTGGCTTATTACTGTTACCGTATATACTGCTTGAACTTGCGTAAATAAAATTTTTAATATTATTTTCTTTTATATTATTAATTATATTAAAAAAGCCTTTAATATTGCTATCAATATAAACTTTGGGATTTTTCAAGCTGTATCTTACACCAGCTTGTGCAGCGAGGTGTATTACCAGATCAAATTTGTTTTTTTTAAAAAGAGCAGAAATTTTCCTCATTGAGTTCATATTTATTTTACTAAATCTATATTTTTTATGTTTTAACAATATTTTATTTCTAGCTTTTTTTAACTTCACATCATAATATCGATTTAAATTATCTACTCCGTACACGGTATGACCTTTTTGTAAAAATAACTTTGAAGCGTGAAAACCAATAAATCCTGCTGATCCAGTAATTAATATCCTCATTATTCTTTTATTAAAAAACCATTGTTAAGTTTATAAAATGTGAATTTTTCTTTTTGCCTATCTAAGTTATGTGAAATCATAATTAAAGTCATACTTTTTGATATAGATAATATATTATTTAATAGTATTTCCTCATTCTCTTTATCAAGACCACTTGTTGGTTCATCCATAATTAGAATTTTGGGTCTTTTAAAAAGCGCCCTCGCAATAGCAATTCTTTGTTTTTGACCTCCAGAAAATCTAATTCCTCTATTACCAACAAATGTTTTAGTTTTATCCTTAAAATTATAAACGTCATGATATATATTCGAAAGTTTTAAAACTTCATCCAGCCAATTTTGATCAATTACATCTTCAGCTGTTGAAAATGTAATATTATTTTCAATTGTATCATCAATCAAATAGATATTTTGCGGAATATAACTAATTATTGATTGCCAATTTTTGAGATTTTCAAATATAGATTTATTATCAACATAAATATTTCCACCAGAAGGATTGAGAAGTCCAGTTAAAATATTTATTAATGTTGATTTCCCAGATCCAGAGGCTCCAGTTAGTGCTACTTTTTCACCTGGATTAACCTCAAAATTAATATCTCTTAAAACTAACTTTTCACCTTCATCGTACTTAAAACTTAGATTTTGAATTTTAATATTATTTTTGATATCAATTTTATGATAGCTTGATTTTTGATTAATATTAGTCGTTTCTTGTCTAAAATTTTTAATATCATTTAGTACGATATCTTTTGCTACGGATGAAAATTTAAGAACATTTATTGACATCAGTATTTGCTGTATAGCTGGCATCAATCTAATTAAACTAACTACAATCAATGTTAAAAGAGGTAGTACGGCGATCAAATTTTCACTTGTTTTTACAAAAAAAATAAAAAATAAACCAAGAATTAAAACAAATAGAATTTCAAGAAGTATTTTTGGTAAAGCATTTACTATACTTAAGAAAAAAGATTGAAATTCTCTTAATTTTAAATATTTGTTAAAATAATTTAAAAAAAATAATTCTTTTTTAAAAAGTACGGTTTCAATTAAAGATCCAAAAGCATGTTGTATAGTTTTAAATAACTCTACATCATTTGCGTTTCTTATCTCTGATCTTCTTTTAATAGTGTTTTTGAGAATTAGTCTTGAGACAAATAATATAATTATAAGAAGCAAGATACTAAATATGCCCATTTGAGAAGAACTGTATGAAAGGATAATTAAAATTGCTAAAGTTAAAATAGTTGAGTTAATAAGCCTTAAATAATATTCTAAGTATTGTGTAGCATTATTTGTCTCATTAAGAATTCTTTGACTCAGAGTTGATGGGTTGTGATTTAAATGAAAAGAGTAATTTTTAAATAAATATCCTTTGAAAAGTTTTGAAGACAGATAGAACTTAGCTTCGAAGATAAATTTACTAAATAAATATTGAGATAAAAATATTATTAACCCTTTTAAGGTAAAAAAAACTATTAGGAACATTGACAATAGCACTAATCTGCTTTGATCATCTAAATTAATTATATAACCTACAAAAAAAATATTTTCATATTCAGCTAAAAATTTAGATGGATCTAAAATTGTGCCTATAAAAAAGAATATTGAACCTATCCCAATAATCTCAAAAGAGCTTACAAGTAATAAAAATATAAAGTTGAAAAATAATAAATACCTTAACTTTTTATCTAGCAAAAGAATAAGTTCTGAAAAGCTTTTTTTAATTTTTTTTATCATTTAGTTAGTAAGTATATTCTTTAAATTATTAATCTTATCCTTGTTAATATAAGCAAATTCATTTGTAAAAATTTTGACTTCATCTTGGACCTTTTTTGAATTCCACCAAAGACTTGGATCTTTCCAAATAGAATTTATATGATTTGAGAGTTCAATTTCATCGTCGAAAAAAATTTTTGTTTTTTTCAGATTTTGATAATAACTCTTTATATCATCTCTTATTATATAATCATTTTTTTTTGAAATAAAAATAACTGTTGGAATATTGAGAGCTAATGTTTCAAGATATCCTGTACCTAAATAAGGCGATAAAAATACTTTAGTATTAGAAATTAAATCTTTATAATCAAACTGTTGTATGTCTTTTTGAATTGTGGGATATTTTTTATTGAAAATTTCAAATTCGTTCAGCCCAAAGTTTCTGTTGTAAAATCTTATTAATAAATTTTTAAATTTTATTTCTTTATTTATATTATCTATAATCTTAAAAAAAGGATTAAAATGAAAATCATTTTTATGTATTAAAGATATAGGGCTTTCAAAATTAATTTCAAAACAAGTTTTTACTGGAACAATCATTGTTAAAAAATGGGGATTAACTTTTTTTTTAATCTTCGGCAAAGGTCTAATTATACCAAATGGTTTCACTTTTGGATTTTTTTTATCTTTCCATCCCCAAGTGAAATATAAATCTGAAATTTTTTTTTCAAATTTTTCTGTAAAATGTATATCGTAGTGTCCGTAGGAACCACCGTGAACAGCAAAAATGAGTTTAGAGCCCTTTTCTTTTTTATTTGCACAATATCTTGTTAGCAAAGATTTTCCTCTCATATTTGCGGAAAAAATTTTTTTTGGACTTAGGGGTAGATTTAATTTACTAACTTTTTTCTCCTCAATAAAAAAACCTTCAAGATAAGAAACTGGGATAAATAGAAAAATATTTTTGTATATAAACTTTTCAAAATCATTGGTCGATTTATCTTCTATAATTAATTCTTTTCTCAAATCATAATTAACCTCACAATTAAAGTAGTTGTTGGGAATAAAAGACGGTAGTTGTCTAAGTTTAAAATTTATTAAAAAAAGATCTTTTAATCCCAGATATGATCTTAAAAGAGGATATTTTTGATTTTGTAATATTTTAGCAAATAAAGTCTTATAGATATTAAGTAATGTTCCTTTAAAACCTGTTTTTCTTTTATTAAATTTTTCTTTTACAAAGAAAAACTCATTGGGTTTTATATTTTCTATTGAGATTGAAAAATTCCTTTTAAAAGTTGGTACAGTATCTATTATTTTAAAAAAAAGATACGAATTATAATCTTTAAGCCAAAAAATATTATTTTGTTCATCGGTTGACTGAATTATCATGTCTTTATCTGAAAATTTTTTGAATTTTGATACATAATTGAATTTATCGTAATTCAAACTGTTCAATATTTCATATCTGTCAAAAATTCTAAAACAAAAACTATGCAACCAATCCCCTATTATAATTTCCCAATAAAGGTTTGAATAGTTAACTTTATGAAATTTATTTAAAAAACTTGAAATATCATCTAATAATTTTTTTCCAAAACTTTCTAAGTATTCATAGTCTTTTTTAAGTTTATCATGATTATTCCAATGATAATCAATCGAATTATTTTTTTTGCTATTCTTAAATTTTTTGAAAAACTGATGAATAAAAATTTTTTCATATTGAATACCGTAATCTAAATCATCATCAGTTATCATTTGCAAAGTTTGTTTCATTTTTAATTAATTTGTAAATTTACTTTTTGTCTTTAAATGCATTCCAAAACTCTTTGTACCATTTAATGTATTTCAAGTACCCTTTATCTATTGAAAATTTAGGTTCATAATTTAATAATTGTTTTGCCTTAGTGGTATCGAGTGTTCCCCTCTCTGGCATAAACTTTTCCCTCTCTTTATAGTTTACATTTATTTCTGGGAATTCAGACTTTAAGATTTTTAAAAGATCATTAATTTTTTTTGATGAACCATAAGTTAAATTGAAAGTTTGATTAATTGAATCTTTTTTATAACAACACAAATATATTCCATCTACTAAATCATCTATGTAGGTAAAATCTAATTTGTCTTCACCATCTCCGTTTATAAAAATATCATTATTTTGAATTGCATTTTCAATAAAAATCTGGCCCACACGCCTGCTGACACATCTTTCACCATACAAAGCAGATGGCCTTATTATAGTGTACGGCAAATCAAAAACCTGATTATAGGACTTAACTAACAATTCGCCGGAATATTTTAAAGTTCCGTATATACCGATTGGCTTACAATTCTTATCTTCACTCACGATATCAGCATCAAAATCGCCATAAACCATACTAGATGACATGTAAATAACATGAGTTTTTTTATTTCTACAAAAATCTAATGTGTTCTCTAAAGTTCTGAGACTGTGATCAAAGGTGCTATGAGGATCTTTATTAGACTTATTTGCATGAGAAACAGCTGCTAAATGAACTATTATGTCAGGGTTTATATTATCATATATCCTTGAAACAGCATCATAGTCTCTAGCATCTTGAATAATCAGTTTTATATTATTCATTTTTAAAAGATCTAAACGACTTTGAAGAATAGAATTATATAAATTTTTATTATGAAATTCATTTTTGTCAGTTGAAAGAATATTGTTTACAGCAAGACTATCGACAATAGTTGGAACGGCTCCTTCCTTTTTTAATTTTAAAGCTAAATTATGCCCAATAAATCCCGATCCGCCGACTAGTAAGATCTTTTTATTTTTCATTTAAAAACCTATTTATTGTGTTCGAAATAAAATCAACTTCTTTTAATGAAAGTTTTGGGTAAATTGGAAGCGATATATTGCTATCAGCATATTTTTGAGCATTTTTAAAATTTGAAATTTTTAAATTATACTTTTCCTTATAATACTTCATTTTAGGCAAAGGATTTATATAATGAACACTGACACCAATATTTTTTTTCTTTAAAAATTCTAAAAGTTTATTTCTTTTTTTACTAAAAATTTGGAACACAAAAAAAGAGCACTCTTTAGAATAAAACATGTGATTGATTTTTTGATTTTTCTTAAAATTTTGAATGTACCTTTTGGCGATAATATGCCTTTTTTTAAGATTATTTTTATAATTCATTATTTGGTTGTAACCCAACGATGACTGAAAATCGGTCATTCTGTAATTATATCCAAGATCAACAACATCATATTCGCCTTGCCTTTTTCTATCCTTTATATCTTTATCAATCCCAAATTGTTTGAGCCTTTTTAATTTTAAAAAAAATTTTCGGTTATTTGAGATTATCATTCCACCCTCACCAGTAGTGATTTGCTTTGTTGGATAAAATGAAAAACTTCCAGCAACACCAAAATTACCAGCATGTTTTTGTTTAAAAGTTGTTCCAACTGCGTGTGCACAATCTTCAATTAATTTAATGCCTTTTCTTTTACAGAAATTTGAAATTCTTACCATGTCACATGGCGAACCAGCCATATGAACAACTATTATACCTTTAGTTTTATTAGTTAATTTCTTCTTTATAGTCTCAATAGAGACATTACCTGACGGTAAATTTACATCACAAAAAACAGCTTTGGCTCCTGTATATTCTACAGCATGAGAAGTCGCAGTATGTGACATTGCTGGAACTATCACCTCATCACCTTTTTTAAACCCACTAGCAACACAAATCAAATGTAAGCCAGCTGTACAACTAGACACGGTTATTGCAAACTTAGATTTTGTTAAATCTTTAAATTTATTCTCAAATAGCTCTGTATATTTGCCATGCGTTAACCATCCACTCTTTATTACATTTTCAACATCTTTGATATGCGATTTCTCTATATTTGGAATTGAAAATTTAATTTGTTTCATTTTATACGTACTCTATTTTAATTCTTTTTTTAACTAAAGCAGACTTATCAATTGCAAAACATATGCTCATTAAATCAAATTGTTCTTTAGTAGTTATAATAGGTTTTTGTTTATTTTTAGAAATACAATCTAAAAAGTTATAAATAAGTTTCTTTCTATTATTTTTGTCAGGATACTTTGCTTCTAATTTTTTCACTTTTCCATTAGAATATGTGAGCTTTCCTTGTAAATTATTTATAATTGTTTGATCTTTAGAAAATATCTTTAATTCATGATAATGTTGGTAGTTTGCAACACAATTTGATGTGATTTTTGCAAAAATATTTTTTGGGTATTCGAGCACAGAAATGTTAAAACTTTTTTTCTTAAATTTAGTTCCTTTTGTCACTTTATCATGTGCAAAACTCGATACGAATTTTGGTCTGGACCTCAAAATCCAGTTTATAAGATCAATCATATGTATACCCGCTCCTAAAGTAATTGAATATTGTTTTGTTTTAGATCTCCATCCAAATAGTTTGTTTTTTCTACCCCAAATATAATCTCCCTCTAAATAATAGATTTCATCTTTTTTTATCTTTTTTCTTATATCCTTAAATAAACTATTTACTCGCAACACAAGATTTGAAAACAATTTTACCTTTTTTTTTGCAAGTTTCCTTTTAACATCCAAAAGCTGCTTCTCGTTTAAACACATTGGTTTTTCTACAATAATATGTTTATTATATTTTATACACTCAAGAATTTGTTTGTAGTGGTACTCATCGTAACTAGCAATTGAAACAAGATTTATTGCTTTGTTTTTAAAAATTTTATCTTCATTCGAGATTATTTCCTTGAATCTATACTTTTTTTTTAATTGGGGATGTTTGGACTTATTTTTTTCACAAATAATCCTAACTTTAGAAAATTTGTGACCGTCAATAGCTTCTATATGTTTTTTGCCAATACCAGATCCAATAACTGCAGCTAATATTTTCATATATTATACTTTCTATTTAAAATATTTCTCCAACCTAATTTAATAAAATTTTTCTTCATAAGGATTGGTTTTAATTTTATGAAATCATTTTTTGTATCTAAAGCTAAACTCTTTTTACTGTAATTTTTAGAATTTTTTGTATTAGATATTTTGTAATTTAATGAATTTTGATAAAAGTAACTTGTAATATGTTCTTTATTAAATGAGTTTAATTTATTGTTTTTTAAAGTATTAAATATACTTGATTTAATTACTTCTACTGAAAGTCCTTTTGGGTAAGATCGTGGATAAACATTGGTTGCCAGATCGCATTTATTTTTTAAAAAAATTCTGTGAACATTATTAATTACATTTTGGTCCATACACGGGCTATCACCATTAATTCTTATGAAATATCGTAATTTGTGTTTTTTAATAATTTTTTGAAACCTTTCAACTACATTGTTTAGACTGCCTCTTTCCACTAAATAGCCTTGAGATTTACAATATGAAAAAATTTTGTCATCAGATCTTTTATCAGAACATGCGACTATGATTTTTTTAATTTTTTTTGATTTTGCGACTCTATTGTAAACATAGTATAAAACTGGCTTACCATTAATCATTTTCATAACTTTGTTTTTAAGTCTTTTTGAGGACGATCTCACTTGAATTATTGCTACACACATCATTTAAATTTTTCTTTTATTTTTTTTAAATTTTTATTTGTCAACCAGCATATTAATTTCATGTTCTCTTTTTTAAGATATTTAAAAAAAATCTTTTTTTTCTTAATATCAACTATGTTTATTACAAAAGTATTTAGTTCTTTATTGTGAACTAATCCGGTTAAATAACCAAAATTTTTCAATCTTTTATTTATAGTTGGGGTCGCGTAATAACCCCAATTTTTTTTACATACGTCATACTCTTTACTATTTTTATCAACAAAGGTTATATTCTCATCATTATTAAGTTTAATTGAACCTACATCTTTCAAAGAAATTTTTTTATCCACGCCAACTTTAAATAGTCTTTTTCTTTTAGTTATTTTCATTTCCAACCATATTTTTTAATAATAAAATTTTCAATTTTCCAAGTATTTCCAATCTTCTTCCAAATTTTTTTATTTCTGAATTTTTCACAAATTGTATCAAACTTTTTTGTTGAAATTCCAATATAATTACAAAATTTAGCTATATCTTTTTTAGGTCTTTTATTTTTTAAAGACTGTCTGAGCAAGTTTATTGCCTTATCTCTCGAAATTCTTCCGTTCCTAATTTCTATTGATAAATTATCAAAACTTCTAGTGATACCAAATTTATACCATTTTAAATAATGATGAATTGATATGAAATCACAATCAATATCAGCAAAATTATAAATACCTGTTTTGGCCCTGTCTGAAGACTTGAATCCCTTTTTTTTTACTATTTTTTTAATATTAATTGGATCCCACCTTAGATAATCACTTAAAAAAATTGACTTAGCGCTGCAAGATTTATTTATCATCATAGAGGAAAGATTTTTTTTATTTAGAGTACTATCGCTCCAACTTTCAAGAGAGGTATTAGAAAGAGCTCCATGCTTTTTCCACCAAGATTTGTTTTTCAGCTTTAAATCCTTAGCATTTAGAAAACCGTATTCTTTTGCTGGATTCTCCCCCCAAACAATCAGAGGAATCTTATAAAGTTCAGCAAACTTATATGGTAAATTGTAGATTAAAAAATGCATAGGAATAGCTGTAGAACCTTTTCCTAAAAAGGATTTAAGCATAAAATACTTTTCGATATTTGGGTTTAAAGAAAAATCAACGTGATCAACTCCCAAGGAAATTAAATTGTTCAAATTTTCACTACCTAATTTATTTCGTCCTGGGCTTTTATATGTAACCGCAAGTGGTTTAAGACCATAATTCAAACATGTCAATACCTGCCATGTACTATCTTTACCACCCGATACCGGAATTAAACAATCGTACGAATTGTTTTTTGTTCTGCTTTTCTTAAATAATTCTATCAATTTTTTTTTTCTTTTAGGCCAATTTATTTTTTTTTTGAATTTATGATTTTTGCAAGCATTGCACACTCCATCATGATGAATTAATATATTTGGTCTAGAATCAGGTAGAATACATTTTTTACACCATTTAATCATGACGAAAAACTTTCTAAAAAAATTGAACAATTAATAAATCTAAACAAAAACATCGATTCAGAATTAGACAAAGATTTTTTAAAAAATAATTTTTTTAACTGATCATACTTTTCATAATTGTAAATTTTTTTATTTGTATCGGAAAAAAAATGATTAAAAGATTTTTTATCTCGCTTAATTAAACTATCAAGTGATGCATTAAATCCTTTTTTGATTTTGTTTGAGAATATTTTTTTAGGTAAAATATCTTTAAATGCTTCTCTTAAAATATATTTTGTCTGAGAATTTTTTATCAAAAATTTTGTAGGAATTTTAAAAGAAAATTCTGCCAGGTCTGTATCTAAAAAAGGTGATCTGTTTTCTACTGATGAAAACATGTGATTTTGATCGTCCTCATTCAATATTGGTGGTATAGTTTCATAAAATAACTGATTAAGCATTCTGTTTCTTAAAGTATCAGAACAAAATTTTTTATCTGAAAAATTAGAATAGGCTCTTTTTTTTATCAAACTTTTAAGATTATCATTTGTAAAAAAAACATGATCAGTATAATAATTATTTTTTAAAAACCTTTTGTAATTTTTAAAATGAGGATTTCTAACATGCTTAAAGATGTTTTTTTTCCAAGATTTTAATTCACTTTTAAATTTCTTTTTTTCTACTTCTTTAAGAAAATGTAGACCATGATCATAATAACCAGCAAACAATTCATCTGCACCAGCACCTGTTAAAGCTACTTTAAAACCCTTCTCTTTAATCTTATTGTGAAGCTTGCTACTAATATATGATGTAGTTGTATAAAGAGGTTTTGAATTATAATTTATTTTTTTTCTTAAATCTTTTATAAATTCCTGAATGTTAATTCTTTTAAGATAAATTTTTTGATTTTTAACATTGCTATGTTTAACAGACGCATCAATTAAATTTGACTCATCGTATCTTTTATCTCTATCTACTATTGAAAAAGTCATCATCTTTTTTTTTAAGATTTTTGAAACAACTGCTAAAATTATATTTGAGTCTATGCCGCCACTTAATAGAAGACTTACTGGTACGTCGGAAGTTGTATTTCTTTTAATAGCATTTATAAGTTTTTCTTTAACTTGTTGTATGTAATTTTTTTCACTTTTTTTTTGTTCTGGTTGATAATTTAATTTCCAATATTTTTTTTAATTATTCTATTTTTGTAAAAAACTACGAAGGAACCTTGATTAACAGTTTTTATATTAGTAAAAAATTCGTAACCAAATTTAGACAAAGACCTATATCCTAAGCAAAGATAATTAAATATTTGTTTAGAGTTAATTCTGAATTTTTTTCCTGAGAGAAGGGAAATTTGACTTATCTGAGATCCAAAATAAAAATTATTTTGATCTTTAAAATAATAAAGAGGTTTTTCACCAAATCGGTCTCTAGATAGAACTACTTTTTGATGCTTTTTATCTATGATCGCTAAAGCCCACATGCCCCTCATCATTTTAAAAAAATTTAAACCGTATTTGTGATAGCCAGATAATATTACCTCGGTATCTGACTCTGTATTAAATTTATATCCAAATTTTTCTAAAGAATTTTTAAGTTGTTGATAATTGTAAATCTCACCATTAAATGAGATAACTAAATTATGTTTTGAAAAAGGCTGATTTGATCTTTTGTTTAGGTCAATTATACTTAGTCTGCTATTTAATAAGATTGAGGATATGTGATGTTTTCTATTTAAAACTAATTTTTTGTAGTTTTGGTTATCTGGTCCTCGTCTCCTCATTGATTTCAAAGTTTGATCAATCAAATATTCGTCAATTTTTTTTTTTCCAACAAAACCTGCTATGCCACACATTTATTTAAGAACTCCTTTAGTTACTAAATCATTTTTTTTTACATTCTTATTCAATTCTTTTCCCCCAATTTCCTTGAGATTTTTAATTGAAGAATTTTTGTATGGTCTCAACCAAACAATATCTTTTAAAAAAATTTTAGTTCCATAATCCATTTTTCTTTTGAAGTATGCGGACCTCCTTAGATTTTTTACATTTGAAAGTTCTTTCCTCTTTGGATTTTTTCCAAAGTCTCCAATCATTGGGATAAAATTTTTTGAGAAATTTACAAGACTGAGTAATTCTTTTGGTTCAGCTGAAATTTTATGGTCATGGAAATTTGATGTATTTTTGTTAAGAGTAAAATGTTTTTCTATCATAAAAGCTCCTAACATCATTGCAATTTTACACGAATCTATACCTAATGAATGATCTGAATATCCAATGTTAAACTTTGGAAATTTTTTTTTTAAAAAGGAAATTGATCTTAAATTTAAATCGTTAGTATGAGCAGGATAACTTGATACACAATGTAGTATGCCTAATTTATCTTTATTTTTATAACTATCAAGTTTATCAGTTAATTCCTTTATTTCTCGATGACTTAAAAGCCCCGTCGAAATTATTAAGGGTTTTCCAAATGATTTAATCACATTGATTAAAGGATAAAAATTATTATCTCCTGAAGATATTTTAAATAATTTTTGAATTTTATTTAGGAATATTGCGCTTTCAATATCAAAAGGGGTGGAATAAAAAATTACTCCTTTTTTCTTTGAATATTTAGATAGTTTCTCAAATTCTTCAAAAGTTAATTGAAATTTTTTAAGTCTATTAAACCTTTTTTTTTCAGTAAATTTTTTATTATAATAAGACTCTACTTTATAAGTTTGAAATTTGACAGCGTCTGCACCAGATTTTGATGCTGCATTAATCATATTAATCGCTTTATTGAAGTCACCTTCGTGATTATTTCCAATTTCTGCAACAATAATTGGTTTTTCTTTTTTAAATATTTTTTTAAAGTTCATATTCTAATCAATTACTAATCTTTTAAGTAAAAATGGATTACTTTTTTCATTGTTGTATCCATTTAGTGCGGTTGGACAGCACTTAATATTGTTTTTTTTTAATAAACTTATAACTTTTTTAGAAAAAGACTTTTTAAAGCCCTCTGGGTATGAATAATGTTCAATTTTAAACCCTAAATTTTTTCTTATTAACTTACAACTTTTCTCAACTTCATATTTCAGCTCTGAATTACTTAGATAGCCTAGAATTTTATGCGAATGGCTGTGACCACCTATTATACACAAATTATTTTTGAACAATATTTTTATCTGTTTCCAACTTAATTTTTTATATATAACGTTGTTTCTAGGAAATTTATTTATAGACAAATGATCACATATTTGTTTTGAAAATTTATAAGGATCTACTTTTTTATTTGATTTAACATATGATCTAATTTTATTAAGAATTAAAATTTTTTTGCTTCTAGAATTTATTAAAAACTTTTTTTTAAATCCTGGTATTTTTAAGTTTTTCCTTTTAGTTTTATCTATAGCGTAATCAATTGTATCTATCCAAGACATAAAATTATTTTCAATGAATTTGGTTGTTATATAAATTGTATATGGTATTTTAAATTTTTTGAGAATAGGTGTTGCAATACTTAAATTATTTTCAAATCCGTCATCAAAAGTTACTGCAAATTTTTTACTATTCAATTTTTTTTTCTCTTTTGTTATCTCGTAAACCTCATCCATTGATATTGGATCTGAAATCTTGGATATATCTCTAAGAAAATATCGAAAATCTTTAGCTTGTATATGTTTATTATTGTAGTTTGTTATCGTTTTCGACTTAAAGTGTGAATCAATAATTCCATGAAATAAAAAAATTGAAATCGAATTTTTTGGTAATTTTTTTACATAACTTATTGCTTTTTTAAAATTCATAAATAATTAGTATGTCTTTCAAATTTTTTTATACAGAAATCTTTTAAGGATGATGGCATCGCGGTGTAATATCTTCCTGCTGATTTTTGGTGTCTTAAATTAATTTTTTTTTTATAAATTAGATTTAAAATAAGTTTATCTGTTAAATTGATACAATTTAAAGTGTTATAATATCTTAATTCATGATATTTCATTTTTTTTTGGAGTTTTATTTTTTTAATTTGATATATTCTTCCTGCATCAATCTTTTGTTCAAGCAAATGTAAAGTGGTTACAATTTTTTCGAATTCATTATTGAATATTGACCATAATAGACTGTCCAGACCCCTGTAGCTTTGTGGATCACCACCATGTAAGTTAAATATTTTTCTTTTATATAAATTAATTAATTTTGGTTTGATTATTCCAGAACCAAAAACAATTATTAAATCATATTTTTTTTTTTTTAAAATCTTTAAGAATTTTGGTGAATTAAAATTTTTTATTTCTTGTCTTTTATAAAATTCTTTTAAAAATTTTTTTGAATTTTGAAAACATCTTTTTTTTTCATAGTTATCAATTTTTTTATCTACATTATGAGAGGTCTTAAATTTTTTGAATTTTTTTTTCATTTCTAAAAAAACATCAATGTTGGAGTATCTTTTTTTAATTTCATATACAAAGAATGCATGGTGAGTTGTCTTTGTGGTTAATATTGCAATTCTCATTTTTTTTCAGTTTCTATTTCTTTTTTAAGCTCGTCATACTCTTCCATTTTTTTTTTCATAAAATTAATGGTTAGTTTTGTTTTTGTTGCAATCCCCTCGGTAGTAAGAACATAAAAATAATTTAACTTTTTTGGATTTTTTTTAAAATTTTTAATCTTAATTAATCCTTTTTGTTGAAGGGCTTTCAAACAATAATTGAGTTTACCTAAGCTAAAACCCAGTTCCCCCGCTAGTTGTCTCTGAGAGGTTTTAGGTTTTTTTTGAATTTTTCTAAGTATTTCAAAATGGTCTTTGTCTTGCTCCATATTGTTCAATGATTGAACAAAATAATGTTCAAATTATGAACAGTCCAGAGCTAATTAGCAAAAAAACGTTAAATAGCTTTAAAATTGAGATATATTAAGCAAAAACCAACAGTTTCATCTTGGGTATTCCTAATCTTTAAATCCACCTAATGAATGGGGAAGAATACTTTTTAGATACCATTTAAAATTAGCAATAAAATAATTTTTTGAATTGAAACCGTTTTTGATTTCAAAATATCTAATCTTTTTTTTTGAAAAATATTTTGCTGCTAAAAAAACATTACTTCTTACTCCAATTAAGTGATCAACATTACTTAAAAGCATCATGTCAATTATAACTTCTTTACCTAATTGATATCTAACACCTTTTCTATCTTCAAAGGAAATATTTCTTTTTTTTGCAAAATGTTTTGAATAATGAATTAAATTCGAATATCTTTTTTTTAAAAAATCATGATAATCTTTTTCCTCAGTAGCTAAGAAGATTTTATCATATTTATATTTGCTATTTAAGCTATCTATTAAATTAGTCATTTGTTTTTTTGTTGCTGGCAAAGGATGTCTTGGAGCAGTTTTTTGATCAGTCCCCCTAAAATGAATTCCAAGAATTTTTTTATTCTTAAAGTTTTTTTTTATAAAATTATTTTTTTCAATTATTAATGATTTTTTAATTTTAATAAATCTATTAAAGATTTCTTTATGTTTAGGAGATAATTTATCAAAACCATCGAATAAAAAATTTCCTCTAGTTTTTCCGTCTGTGATAATAACTTGTTTGCTCGAATATACTTCTTTTAAAGAATATTTAGAGACTGGTTCAAAATAATAATTCCAAGAATTTTTGGTTCCATTTATATTAATATTTTCGTTGTAAAAAGTTTTATAGTTCTCCATATCAACCACTGGAACAAATCCTAACTTATCTGAGATAAGTAGATGATGCAGAACATAATTTAAGTTTGAAAACATCCCTCCGCCTCCAGCTCTTTGAATAATGTAAAATATTTTGTCTTTATTTTTAGGACCGAATGAATGAATATTATACTTCGGGGTATTGTTTAAAATTTTAGAAATTCTATTTTCTTTAAGTAAAGAGTGTCGACGTTGTGAATGAAGTAAAATTCTGATAATTTTTTTTTTTATATCAAACATTTAAATGATTGTTTTTTCTTCAATTTCTTATAATTGAAAAATTTTTTCATAATAAAATATTTTTAAATAGTTGGAACTTTTTAGATTAAATATCAACCTATATTAAATTCACTTTAAAATTTTTTTCAGTGCATAAATCAAGCCAATTGAGCTATTAGTACTGGTCAGCTACACGCATTACTGCGCTTCCACATCCAGCCTATCAAC
>MDTB01179818.1_pt1 | contig 33399 bp, 21 predicted proteins | sample 811161 | NCBI WGS metagenome assembly MDTB01 (sample SAMN05326650, study PRJNA326480) | marine metagenome | isolation source: seawater | place: Mediterranean Sea | collected 2009 | reverse complement strand
TGTTGTCATTACAAGTACCACAAATACCATCACACGTTGATCCGTCCCCATTTGGAACACCACAACAATCTAAACATGTAGAATTATCTCCGTTTGGAACACCACACTCATCTAAACAAGATGTGTCGTCATTACAAGTACCACAAATACCATCACACGTTGTACCATCTCCATTTGGAACACCACAACAATCTAAACATGTAGAATTATCTCCGTTAGCAACACCACACTCATCTAAACAAGAAGTGAAATCACAAAATCCATAATCTGTAGCTAAAGAATTATAGTTACATGCTGTAGCATCCTGACATCCAATAATTTCGTCTGCATCACAAACACCATCACCATCTTCATCATCACCAACAATTTGACCATCTTGACAAGCCTCACATTCACTAAGACCAATTACCCAAAAACCACCAACAACAAACTCTGTAATACCATTATCTACAATTCCATCGCAATCATTATCAATACCATCACATACTTCTAATTCAGGATAAAAACAAGAACTATTATCTTCTGTTGCATTAATATCATAATTACAAGCTTGAGGATCAGTACAACCGTTTATTTCATCACTCTCACAAACACCATCACCATCAGCATCATTTTCTACATCTAAAGGACAAATATCATTATTATTATCTGCAAATGTTCCAAAATCACCTGAAGGGTCAGAGCAAGAATCTATAGAAAAACCATTTGCATCACCAAATCCATCTCCGTCAGTATCAAAATACCAAGTAGTTGGCTGAATACAAGTTCCATCATCTTCAGTTGCACTTTCATTATAATTACAAGCTTGAGAATCAGTACAACCGTTTACTTCATCACCCTCACAAACACCATCACCATCAGCATCATTTTCAGAATCATTTGGACAAGGATCTAATTCATTACAAATACCATCACCATCAGTATCATTTAAACAATCACCACTACAATCATAATATTGTTGAGCAGCAGGTTGATCACAACCACAACCTAAATCATTATCGTAGCATGAACCATCATCTACTGTAGCTGATAGATCATAATTACATGCTGTTGAATCTGTACATCCGGGAGTAGAAGTAATTTCACCTTCAAAAGAAGCATTAAGAAGGTTTCCAAAAGCATTTAATGCATAAGTATTAGAAAAAGGTGGTGTTGTTACCCATTCAACTTCAGAAGCTAAAAAAGATTGACCATATATATATGCAAATAATGTATATTCTTCACCAGTAGAAAAACCATCTTTTTCGGTAGTTTGAGTATCATCTCCCCATGCGGCCATTGCTATATTAGATCCAGTCCACTCTTCCATACCACCACAAACATACTGTCCATTTTCATTAGTAAAAAACACACCTAAATAAGCTCCTACAGGAAATGGTTCACCATTAAAAGTTATTGTACTAACACTAGGTCCATCAGGTGTTACAGCAATGGAAGCATTTGCTCCTGTATTTGGCTCATCCCAAACTAAATTATAACATGAACCATCATCTATAGTTGCATTTATATTATAATTAATAGCAGTATCATCAGTACATCCCAAAATTGCAGTTAATTCACCTGTAAATTCAGCACTAATTACTTGCCCAAATCCGTTAGCAACAAATGAGTCAGAAAAAGGAGGTGCTGGATTCATTGAAGATGATGAAGCTGCAAAAGACTGTCCACCAATAGAAAGACCCCAAGTAATTAATTCTCCAGCAGCAAAACCATTATCTAAACCCGATTCTGAAGCCCAAACAGGAATAGCTAATTGATCCCCTGTCCACTCTCTATATCCAGCACACTGTAATTCGCCGGAATCATTAGTAAAAAAAGCTCCTAAAAGAGAACCAAAAGGCGGTTCCTCCCCATTAAATGTTACAATGTCTGCACTTACTTGAACAGTCATGTTAGCATCTGTCACAGTGAAAGAAAATTCTCCTAGTTCAACAGAACCATATTGACATTCCTCACTAACAAAAGTAGCTAAAACACAAGAATCTCCTGAATAATTTTCCGCAGTAGGATCAGAACAACCTCCAGATAAAACTAAACAAGAACCATCATCAACTACAGCAGAAGGATCATAATTATATGACTCTGAACAAGTACAACCTTGGGCACCATAATCACAATCTTCTGATATAAAAGTAACCGTAGCATCATTAGCACACAAATCACCAGAATAATTTAAAGCAGCTGATTCAGAACATCCACCATTAACTACGCAAATACCAATGGCTTGTAAATAAACAGGATCACATTGATCACACTGAGAATAAATACTCTGAACACTGATAGTTAATAAAAAAACAAAAAATAAATTTTTCATAAAATTAAAATTTAATTATTATTAATATTTTCTTTACTTGATATATATATATTTCCTTGATATTGCTCCTTTACTCTACTAGCTTCGTTAAAAAATTCTAGTATGTAATAATAAACACCATCCGAAACAAACTGATTATCTAAATCAGCTATTCTTCCATCCCATAAAACTTTATCTGGACCGTAACCAGCTTGGGTATGAACTACATAACCCCATCTGTTATATACAGTAAAAATAAGATTTGTATGAATAGAAAAATCTAAACCATTAATTGAAAAATAATCATTATAAGTATCTCCATTTGGAGTAAATGCATTAGGTACTGTTATTGGACAAGAAAAACCAACCGTTACAGTAGCAAATGTATCACACAAATGATAAGCAAAATCATATAATCCCCAAGAATCAACTGTAAAATCCAAAGTATTTGGGGATTCTTCATCTATTATAATATTACCGGGACCATCTAAAAATTCAAAATATCCATTATCTACGCCCTGGGGAACATCTACAAAAATGCTAGAACTCTGTTCACAATCATAAAAAGAAACTGCAAAATTAGCATATGGGTCTTTTTTAAATTCAATTTCTATTTCATCAAATGAACCACAAGAATAATAAGCAAATGTATATACTCCATAATCTGAAACTGTAACAACAGTAGTTTGAGCATTACTATTTTCAAAAGTAGCAGTTTCACCATTTGGTGCAGAAATTAATGACCAATATCCTTGAGAAGAAAAAGTATCGGATAAATAAAGTAACCCTAAAAAAGAACAAGTAACATCAGGAATATCTGCAATTTCAGGAGATACAGCTTGCATATCAAATTCAATGCTAGAAACAGAACCACATTCATCAGTGTAAATAAGTTCATAAGTTCCATAATCAGAACAACTAACATTTGTAGTTAGATTATTTGGTTCGCTAAAAACTATATTACCAGGTCCATTAAAAGACCAAGTACCTGCTCCAAAACCACCACTAGCATATGCAGTAAATTCATTCAAACAATAAATATTATCAGATAAAAACAGTGAGATAGGTTCAGCCTCTGGATTAAAAACAGAAAACACTTGTGTTGCCTCACAATTAAATTGGTCTGTTAAGGTTAATTGATACTGACCAGGGGAGAGCGTATTAGGATTTACATCTATTCCTGATAAATCGGTCCATTCTTGAGAATAAGGAGGTGTTCCTCCAACAATATTTGGAATCGCTTGACCAGAATTGTCATTTGAACATAGTGGATTAATAATTTCTAAACTAAATGATAATAAATCTGGTTGATTTATTTCAACTGTCTGTGAAACTTCACAACCATTATTATCAATTGCAGAAAATAAATATGTCCCAGCTGGTATTTGATTAAGATTAATTAAATTTCCTGTGTTAATTGTATAAGGGGGAGTACCTCCATTTACAAAAATTTCAGCAGTTCCAGATGGATCACCGTAACAGAAAAGAACATCAGTTGTTTGAATATCTAAACTTAATTCTTCAGGCTGATTTATAGTAAATGGTTGCTCAAAAACACAATCATTTGCATCAGTAACAGTAACAAGATAATTTCCACCTTGAAGAGCATTTGGATTAAATCCATACCAGTTCTGATTATATGGCGGAGTACCACCATTAATAGTTAAATACGCCGAACCAGTTGACTCACCAAAACAAGTAGTAACATCAAAAGTATTAACATTAAATGTTAAAGTTTCTGGCTCTTGAATGGTTACCTCAATTTCTTGAGAACAATCGTTAGAATCAGTTACAATAAGCACATAGTCACCAGGACCTAAATTGTCAATATTAGGAGTTAATTCACCATTACTCCATTGATAGTTAAAAGGAGGAAAACCACCTGATAGATTAATATTAATAGAACCATCATTAGCCCCAAAACAACTCACATCCTCATGGCTTTCTTGAATAAGAATGGGATCTGCTTCAGAAACTAAAAAAGAGAATTCGTAAGAACAGTTTAAATTATCTATGATTGTTATAGTGTACTCACCTGTTGTTAAACCTGATATATCTTCAGTGTCACTTGAAAAACCATTTATAGAAGACCAATTTAAATCATATGGTGGAAAACCTCCATTGATTTCAATATCTATCTCACCATCATTACCACCAGGACAAGACACTGATGAAATATCTGAATTTGAAATAAATACAGATTCAGGTTCAGTAATATCTATTGTTAAGTCCACAGAACATCCGTTTTCATCAATAACATTTACACTGTATGCTCCTGCAACAAGATTATCTATAGACTCTGTTGTTTCTGAATTTGACCAAGAATATGTATATGGCGCTGTACCTCCATTTACCAATAAGTCAATATAACCATCTGAACCACCGTTACATGAAACACCAAAACCTCCGTAATCTGAATGTGTTTCAGAGACATTCAACTCACTTTCAGGTTCAGTAATAATAAATGTTGTAGAAAAAATACAATTATTACAATCTGTTACAGTCAAGTTATATGAACCAGGACACAAATTAGCTAAATTAGAATTAGAAGATAAAAAATCATTAACACCATCTTCATTAAGATCAGCTGACCATTCATAAGATACACAATCATCATCTAATTCTGGTTCAAGTTCAAATCCTGTTCCACCAATTATATCAATTCCAATAAATCCATCACAACTTCCAAAACAAGAGACACCATAACCAGAATAATCAGATGTTGAACTTATCACAGAAATGTCTGAAGGTTCAGGAACATTAATAAGTTGACTTGAATTACAAAAATTTTCTGAATTATATATTTCTAAGATGTAATCTCCTTGAACTAAATTATTCAAATCTTCATCTGTTATTATTTCTCCGGAGGGAGTTGTCCATGTATATTCATATATCCCTTCACCAACTTGATTAATATCAATAGCCCCATCAGAACCCCCAAAACAACTTACACCAAAAACTTGAACATCAACAATTGGATCTTCAGGAGTTTCAACAGTAAAAGGAATTGTAAATAAACAACCATCAAAAGTGTCTTCTACAATCACATAATAATCATTAGGTGACAAACCTGTTAAACTAAAAGGACCTGTAATATTATTATTAACAGCTGTTATATTACCAAAAGGGTCTAACCATGTTAAATTCCATGGTCCTTCACCATCGGGAGTAACAAAAGCTAATCCCTCAGGAGTTTCACAAGTTGGTTGAACTACTGTCAAATCTGTTTCATCACATGTAGGACAATTTAAATTAGCATAAAAATATAAAGAGGGATCATCCTCACAACCCTCAAGGCCAAAACTACCCATTTCATAATCAGAATAATTAGTAACCTCCATAATTAAACTAGCTCCATTATCAGCTGGCGGACATTCAGAAACAGTAATCTGCCAACAAAATGTCCATGAGCCTGCTCCACCATCCCCATAATTATCACCAGGATCACCGTTTAAAGCACCTCCTCCTGAATTATCATCATACCACCACCCTGGTTCAACAACTAAATTTCCAGTTGTAACTCCTATTACATTATTTGTCCATATCCATTCACCAGTCTGATTAACTGATTGGGGTTGACCTATTGGAACTAATGAATTTTGATCCCAACCTGGACCAAACAAAGGAACAATTCCATGCATCCAGTTATTATTATTGTCAGGAGAAGCTCCATTATAGCTTTCTACAGTATAACAAAACTCAATTACTTGACCTGGAAAATAAGTTGGATTTCCGCCAGTAAAAGGATCAGACATTGGAGGTGGGGAAGCCTCTAAGGCATCGCTTTGAATACACTGAGAGTTTGATTCAAAAATGAAACAAAAGAAAATAAATAGAAATAATATTTTTTTAAAACTAAACATACCTTCTTACCTTTTTATTGTTACTCTACCAGTTATCGTTAAACCTTGAATTGGCTCAATTATATAATAGTAATCTGCAATTGGCAAAGGATTATTATGATATGTACCATCCCAATAATCTTGATTACTTGGAGAATAAAAAACTCTTTGCCCCCAACGGTTATATACTTGAATATTAGCATTAATTAAATACTCTGCTCCTCCAACAACCCAAGTGTCATTATAACCATCTCCATTAGGTGTAAAACCAGATGGTATTTCAAAACAGTCAGACTCTACAACACCTAAATCAATTTCAATATTACCTTGACAACCTTCAAAATCTGTAATATTCAAAGAGTATAATCCGGTCATTATAGATTCTATTTCTGTATTATACTCATCATCCAATAATGGAGATGTAATCGTGTAAGGCTCTATTCCTCCCAGAATATTTAGATATATTGACCCATCAAAAGAAAAGGAACAAGTAGGCTCAATAATTTCATAAGATATTTCAAAAGGAGAAGGCCCTCCAACATCAATAATAAAATTATTATAACAACCTATAGAATCTGACAGCTGAACATTATATTGACCTTGCAACAAGCTATCTATAATTAAATAATTTGATTGAAAAGATGAATTTAATAATGAATCTTGTGAATTAAAAAATAAAATATCATATGGTGCAACTCCACCATAAACGTCTATTTCAACTATACCATCATTATTACTAAAACAACTAGTTTCTTGTATATTAAAATCAGCTAAAATTTCTGTTGGTGAATTAACAGGAATTATTAGCTCAAAAACACAATCATTAAAATCAACAAAAGAAAGTAAATAATTATCTGCAACAATATTAGACAAAGAAATATTTGTTTCAGTAGTAAATAACTCATCAACTAATATATCACCAATACTTGATGTAATTGTATAAGAAAAAGGAGCCAAACCACCATCTATATCAACATTAAAAGAACCATCACTGTAACCAAAACACGAGACGTCAATAATATCCAAAGATTCAACTCTAATTTCTTCAGGCTCTGTTAAAGTAATGGTATTAGTTGATATGGAACAATTATTTAAATCTTGAACAAAAACATTGTAATCTCCTATTGACAGATTATCAAATGAATAAAATACTTGAGGGAAATTGTTGACAGCATCTTGTTCAAAATTGACAGACTGGATAATTTGATCACCATTGTTTTCATTATTTAAAGTAAAAATATAATTACCTGAACCTCCAGTAATAAAAACTCCAATAGAACCATTATCTCCCCCATTACAACTTACACTAAAACCGTTATAATCATTGCCCTCACCATCCAAATTAATATCGGAAATACTATATGATATATTTACAGGTTCCGGATTAGGAAGAAAAATATTTTCATAAGCAACACACAAGTTATTAGAATCTGTGATCTCAATTAAATAGTTCCCAGGTTCTAAACCTGCAATTCCAGGACTTGAACTAGTAAAGCTATTAGGTCCAGTCCAAGAATAAATATAGTCGTTCGTCCCCCCGGTAACAGTTAAATTTATCCAACCATCAGATGCATTATGACAAGAAACCCCAAAACCACTAAATTGAGTAATTGAAGAAACTGGTGAAATAAAAATGTCATTAGGTTCTGTTAGTAAAATTGTTTCTGAAACTTGACAACCATTATTATCTTCAATTATTAAATTATACTCACCCGCAAAGAGATTTTCTATCAAAGGAGTTGATTCAGAAAAACCATTAGGGCCAGTCCATGAATAAGAAAAAGGTGGAAAAAGTCCTTGTGAAAAAGCTTCAATTACCCCATCAGAACCACCTGAACATGACACATTAAAACCACTAAAATTAGAAGTGCTATATGAAAAATTAATCTCTTCAGGCTGAGTCATATACACTTCAAATTGGGAAAAACAACCATTTAAATCATATGCAATTTCATTAAAATAACCAGATTGTCCATTAGGCCCAATTGCTGAGTTAGCAATTGTAATTTGTGTATTTGCACCATCTGGATCAACTCCAGTAGGTTGAACAAATTGATATTGTGATCCTGCGGGAAAAGGCACGCCACCTGACCAATTTAAAATTATATCACCCTCACCACCAAAACAAGGTATTTCGGTAATTTGAGCTGTTACAATTAAAGGATCTGGTTGATTTAAAACATAAGTTGCTGAAGTTTCACATCCATTTGAATCTGTTACTATAACAGTGTATGTGTCAGATTGTAAATTATTAATATCTTCAGTTAATGCACCATTAGACCAATTATAAGTATATGTTCCTGAGCCACCAGAAACAGTAATATCAATAAAGCCATCATTACCCGAATTACAAGAAATTCCAAAACCAGAGTAATCAGAGTAATTAGCAGATATTTGTAATGGTTCAGATTCTAAAATTTCAAAATCCAATGAAACTGAACACGAATTTTCATCAGTAACTATAACAGTATATGTATTTGATCCTAAATTAAAAATATCCTCTGATGTTTCTTCATTTGACCAAAAAAATGAGTAATTACCCGCCCCGCCTGTTACTGAAATATCTATAAATCCATCTTGTTCACCACCACATGAAACACCAAATCCATCATAATCAGAAATTGAAAATTCCGAAACTTCAAGCTCAATAGGTTCTGTCAAAATAATTGTTTGTGAAATATCACAACCTTGACCAACATTAATACCAGTAATGTCAAAATTTTGATCCGTTACAGTTACCGTATAAGTTCCCGCTGGTAAATTTGAAATACTAGAAGATGATGGAATATCAATCTGTTCATTATTTTCATCAAACCACACAAAATTATAAGGGGGTGAGCCACCTAATACTGAAATATTTATAAAACCATTTTCTTCACCAAAACATTGCACACCATAACCATTATAATCAGAGATAAGTATTTCATTTATTTCAAGAGGAAGTAATTCAGGTATTTCTATAGTCAAGCTAGTTTCACTGCAAAAAGTTAATGCATCATCTGAGTCATAATTTTCATCAGTAACAATAACTGTGTATTCTCCAAAAGGAACGTTATTTAAAATGTAATCACCTTCAATAACATCCAGATTTTGATTAAACCAAACAATAGAGTAATCTCCAACACCCCCCTCAATATTAATTTCAATAGAACCATTTGTTTCAGAACTACAAGAAGGTAAATCTAAGTTTAAAACTGAAATTTGAAGAGGATCTGGTTGGGTAATTACAAATGTTGTATCAAATTCACAACCTAAACTATCGGTAATAATTAAATCATAATCCCCTGCAAATAAAAATGATAAATTTTGATCTGTACTTGAAAAACCATTAGGTCCAGCCCATAAATATGAGTACGGCTCTATACCACCTAAAATCTCAGTAAATATCTCTCCATTAAAAGTTCCATTACAACTAACAGAATAACCATCAAAATCACTTATTACAGTTCCTTCAATAGATGTGCTTATTGGGTTTGTTGGCACAATACATTCAAATTCAGTTGAATAAACACAATTAGCATTAGATAAATTAAAAGTATAAGTGCCATTTATAGGTTGAGTAATAATCACCTGAGTAGGATCTGCTTGAGTGTAAACAGATGTTGTAATAATTGAACTTATAGCCGATAGACCATTTGGGACAAAAACTGATTCAAAACCAGGAATTTCTTGAAAAGTAACTGATAAATTATATATCGTTCCATCAGGCTTTAAAGAAAGAAAAACCATTTCATCACCACTTTGAAAACCCTCAAGAATACCAGGGGTTAAAGCATCATCGCCACATCCAACTAAAGAATTTGTATCACCTAACCAAGTAATTACGTTTGAACAAACATATGAACCTGATTCATCAACATAAAAAAGCCCTATTTGATCTCCAATGTCTAAATTAGTTATTATAGTATTAGGAACAGCTATTGAGTTATTTGTTGCACACGCAATATTTGAGTTTACAAATTCTAAAGATCCTGCATCACCATTTACAACTGTTTCTTCATAAACAACTTCAGTCCCATTATCTATTATAATATCAAATATACCTTCTCCAGTGATTAAATATTCAAAAACAGCTTCATCGCCATAACAAACAACATCTTCAACTACATTAATCTCCACGCTAATGTCATCCAAAGAAGTAATAGAAAAAGTTTCTTGATAAGGTGAACAACCACTATCATCAAATAAAACAAGAGTATAGTCACCAGGTAAAAGACCCGTTAAATCTTGATTAGAAACTTGACCAGTTGGAATAACTCCTCCATTAGATGCTGTCCATGCATACACATAATTACCATCAGAAAAGGTTTCGCCACCAGATGGCTCAATATCAATTGAACCTATAGGATCATCAGAACAAACCCCCAAAACACTATTTTCCGTATTTATAGTAGCAAATAAAATTGAAATATTTTCTACTAAAATTGGTGAAGAAATAATTTCACATCCACTTGAATCGATAACTTGAACAAAATAATCACCAAAAGATAATCCATTAACAGTTGATAACCCCCCTGGAACTAATTGATCAAAAAGAGGATCAAACACTTGATTGCCATTTGTATCATCAAACCATTGAAAAGTATAATCTCCATTACCACCAGTCACATCTACAGTTATAGAACCACTATTAGTTTCAAGACAAGAATTATCAACTAATATTTCATTAATATTTAATCCCTCTGAAGAACTAATATTATAAGAAGATTCAACTTCACAAATAACATCTCCTCCATAATCTGAAGCTAATAAATTATAATTACCAGAGGATAAATTATTAATTTGAACAAATCCAGAAATATTATCTAATTCTTCAAAGATAATATTGTCATTATCATCAGTTAGTATAAAAGAGTATGGAGCTGCTCCCTCAACTAAAACCTCAATATAAGCATTTTCTTCCCCACATGTTGTATTAAAAATTGTTTCTGATAGGATTTCTAAAGAAGAATTATTAATTACTTCAAATGTGTATGGCTGACTACAAACACCAGGATTGTCAAATCCTGCAGCTATATGAGAAATTAACATAGTATATGTGCCATCTCCATAAAAAGTAGGATCAAATTCAAAAGTTAGTGGAAGTTCATTATTAAATGCCCAACTAATTTGATTATCTCCATAATAAAGATCAAATGCATAATACCATCCGTTTGCTGCATTAGGATCTTCAAAGTTTTCCTCATTAGAAGGATCAGTTGAACCATTTATTTCTAGAATTGTGAATTGAGCTAACTCTTCTCCGCAAGAAGGAGGATTGAATTCATAATTAACAACAAAGGCACTAGGTTCTGTTATTACAACAGGACCTAAAAAAGCAGAAACAGAATTTTGATCAGTGACCTCAACATAATAGGAACCTAAGGCTATATTTTCTAAATCTTCATCTAAACCTACTATATCACCATCTTGATTAGTCCAAGAAAAACTATAAGGGGGAACGCCACCAGAAACAAATAAATTAATTAATGCATCTGATAAACCATAACAACTAACATTAGTCTCAAATCCATTTTCAAAATCCCAACCCTGTAATGGAGTTGAAACACTTAAATCAATAGAACCTGGCTCAGTAATCTCAAAAGATTCTGATAAAATAAAACAATTATTTGAATCGGATAACGTAAGTGTGTACGTGCCAGAACTAAGATTTATTAAATCTTGGGTTGTTTCCCCATTAGACCAATTATAGTTATATATACCTGTTCCTCCTGTTACAGAAATATCAATAGAACCATCTGATGCATCAGCAGCACTTACACCAAAATTATTATAAGAACTAAGATTAGAATTAAAAGAAATTGGAAGAGGTTCCGTTAATTCAAATTCAAATTCTTGTGAACAATTATTACCATCAGAAACAATTACAGAGTATATTCCAGATGAAAGCCCTGATAAATCTTGAGATGTTTGACCATTTGACCAAGCATAAGTATAATTTCCAGTACCTCCTGTTACCGATAAATCAATAGAACCATCAGCAACACCATCACAAGAAACACCAAATCCTGAAAAATTAGATACTGTATTTTCTACAATCATTTGTTGTGGTTCATTTAAAATAAATTCTTGAGAAATTTCACATAGATTTTCATCAAAAACAGTGACAGTATATGTACCTGCTCCAATGTTATCAAGATCCTCAGTTGTCGCTCCGTTTGACCAAACATAAGTATAGTTTCCAACACCTCCAGCTACCGTAACATCAATTGATCCATCAGACTCATTTGCACAAGAAACATCAAAACCTGAGTAAATAGTTGAATTACTAGGAATGTCATAAGAAGTAAAAGATAAAGGTTGAGATTCATCAACAAAAAAAGTTTCAGTTTGAACAGGAGAACATCCATTTTGAGAGGTGATTTGAAGAGAGTATAAACCAGATGACAAACCATTAATTACTAAAGAGTTTTCAGAAGTAGAAAACGAAGAAATAACTTGATTAGTAATAAAGTCAAATACCTGAACATCGACGGGGAAGGAAATATTTTGACCAGAAATATCAAATATGTTATTAAATGATTGTGTAAAACAGTCATAATCTTGACTGTCTAATGATGATACTAAAAACTCATCAGCATTAACTTGAAAAGTTTGAGGATTATATGGTATTGAACAACCCACATCTGTCACAATGAGAAAATAATCACCAATTTCTAAATTTTCAAAAACTTGAAGTTCAGAATTTATTATAGCAAAACCATCGGGCCCATATAAACTAACTAAATACTCTCCAGAACCACCACTAATATCAAAGTCCAACATACCATCTTGAGATGCTTGACAAGAACTGTTTGAAGACTCCGCTACAACTAAAACATCAGAAGGCTCTTCAATTTCAACATCTGGATTAGCATACACTAAACAACCAGATGAATTAAAAATTTCAAGTAAATAAATTCCTGAAGAAAGATTAGTGTCAAAAGACTCAACAAAAGGCTCTAAAACATTAAAACTAGTAATAACAGATATGCCATTTTCATCAAAATCATTAGTATTTGTGGCAGTCATTGTTCCTGCCGGAGCATAGTTTAAATCAACATCATAAACAATTCCATCAGCTTTCTTAACTAGAAAAACAAATTCATCACCCTCCTGAAAACCATCTTGAATAGAATTAGTACTTGGATCATCACCCCACGCAGCAATAGCAAAAGTTGGAACACTCAAATCTGATGCAGTTAATGTTTTTAAACCAGAACAAACCAAGCCGTCATTAGAACTAAAAAAAATCCCAATTTGATCACCACTTTGTAAATTAGAAAAATTACTTACCGCAAGAGTATGACTACTAGGAGTAGGTATATTAAATGGAATTTCAAAATTAATTTGATCAATACCCAGACTAGTTTGTAAAGTAAAATTATTATTAAAATAGATGTCATAAATTCCAGTGGGACCATCTAAAGAACCTGAAAAAAAACCATCAGCATTAGGACAAAGTGGGTCAGAGGTTGTAAATTCTAAAGAAATTTCTGTTTGTTCTAAAATAGAAAAATTGACATCAGGAATAAAGCAAATACCCACCTCTGTATCAGAAGTTGTGACAGAAAAAATATACTCACCAACTTCAGATGTTAAACTAGAAGGAATAGAAACTTCAATAGCACCTTCTGAAGTTAAATTAGCCTCACTTACTAAAGAGGTAATACCTGATGGTGCTAAAACAGAGAAGGAAGGGTCATTTAAGAGCTCTGCTTGCCCAATAACAACAGTAACGGTAGCAACACCATCACAAGAAATAGATATGGAGGGAATTACACTAACACCACAATTTTGAGAAAAGCTTGTTGATGCAAAAAAAACGCAAAATAAAAAAGTTAATATTTTCCTAAACAAAACAATCAAATAAACATTAATTTATACAATGGGTGCCACAAGAGATTAAAGTTACAATTTTTACCCTTATTTAAAGAATATTATGACATAAAATTATTGCACTAAAAAAGTTGACTTTTCTCTATCGTAAGTAACTAATTTATTTTCAAAAAACTCATCTTGACCAAATTTCTTTTTTGAAATAAATTTTGCCTTGAAAGGCTTTAACAGTCCAGAAGAATTAATTTCTAAAAATTTATTCTTAGGAGTAATAAAAAACTTATCTAAATAAAAAGGATCCAACCATATAAAACTTGACTCCTCAGTGTGAAAATTAAAATAAAATTCAGAAATAAAACAATCTAAATAATTATTTAATAGCAAATTAGTTTTTTTAACATCATCGAGGTTAGAAAAAGTTAAATTTCCTTCATTTAAATTCAAAGAAGTGAAATCAAAATTTAAATACACATTTATTGACGGAAGAAAAAAATCAACATCACCCTTTATTATAGATATAAAATCATCATTTTTTACCCACTCAACACTTACACCTTTAGATAAAAATTTATTTAAAGTATTTTTTCTGATGGAAACTGAAGAATTGCCCGACATAAAAGAATTATTATTAAATGAGAAATAATCAGAATCAATGTTAAAATAAGAACCAGCTAAACTTCCTTTACCAAAAACTTTTTTTACTTTATCTGAGAAATCATAATTCAAAATACCAGAGAAATAAAAATCATAAAATGAGAAATCCTCTTGCTTTGAAGAAAAAAGCATAGTAGAGTCAGAGTAATTATAACTAAAAGAACAACTAGGAGATTTTAAACCAGATTTCAAACCTTTCAAAAAAACAGAATTTGAATAAGAAAATTTAGAATTGACAAAAATAGTATCCGCAAAAAATGAAAGATTAGAATTAATTACATCAGCAGATTCAACTATGAAATTATTTTTATTTATCAGAAAGGATCCAGAACAAATAAATTCTTTATATAATTCTTTATTATCTAACTTACCCCTAAAATTAAATCCACTTAAAGGATCAAAACCAACTTGACCTTTCATAAATTGCCCCACCTTATTCATATTCAAATAACCATCAAAAGATAAATTTTGTATCGCAATTTCATCTAAAAAAGGAATAACATTTTCATATAAAACTAATTTAGGATCTTGATTCTCAAACTCAACAAAATTATCTTTTGGAATATAAAACTTTGGAAAATCATAAATAGTAGACACCCCTGACTTATTATTAAGACTATCAATTTGAATTTTCCCCCCCCTGAATATTAACTTATTAATTAATTTATCTTTATTAAAAGATTTTAAATTAAAAATATCACAACTAGATTTTTCGGGAAAATAAAAACAGAAATCATCATAATTAAACTCTATATCTTTACTAGAAAATAAAAAATTCCCGAAACGCAAATTTGCATTCATAAAAAAAGAACGATCTTCAAAAAAAGAAATTTTTTTACTTTTTAAGTCAATAAAGTAATCATGCTGATTAGTTATTTTAATGTCTGTTACATTAAAAATATCCATTTTTAAGTTACTGAAATCCAATAATGAAACTGTATCATCTAAAAAACACGAAGACTCTATCTGAAAAGAGTCAAAATCAAATTTTCTTTTTTTAGAATCAAAAAAAGAAAATGCCCTTTTTTTAATATCAAATTCATTTAAATAAGAGTCAAAACTAACAAAGTCAAAGATTTCTAAAGTATTTAAAATACTATTAGCTTGAGAAATATTTAAACCCAAATCCTCTGAAAAAACTTCAACTGGAATATTATTTCTTAAATTAAAATCATTTGAAAATTTTATTAAAATTGACAACAAATTATTTTTATCATCAATATTTAAATCATTAAATCTTTTATCATCATAATAATCAACAGACTCAAATAATACATTTTGCTCAACTTTACTAGGGTAATGAACAAATGCAGCTGTATTTTTATCAAGATTAACTCTTAAAAAATCTGAATAAATATTTAAACCATGAAATGAATTTAAAATAGGTTTATATCCTAGATGTGAAAAATCATAATTTCTTAAATATATATTTTTATCTAAATCATCAAAACGGAATTTCATTTCCGGATGGAAAATTGAATCCCCATTATTAAAATAAATTTTTGTCAGCACCTTATTTGAAGAAAAAGAAGAATTATTTAACTTTAGTAAATCAGAAGAAAAAACAGCTTCAATATGATTATTCTTGAAATAGAAATTTAGATTTTCATTAAATTTTTTAATGAAAAAAACATCTCTCTCTATATTTACCGCTCCAGAAGAAGAAAAACCATTAAAAAAATTAATTTCTAAATCATCTTTATATGACTGGAATTTAGGAAAATCCCCCCTTCTTGGAATTCTAGATAAATAATCAGAAAAATGACCCTTAAATTCTAAATTAAAATATTTATTATTGTTTAATACAGCGTTATTTACTTCTATAATTCTAGAATTCAGATCGATTTCATATTCACTAAATTTCACTTTTAAAAAACTAGAATCAAATCCAAACCTAGCACCATCAACATAGCCACTTTTGGCAAACAATTTATTCTTTCTTAAATCAAAAAAGCCTTCAACATCATTAATCACTATTTCATGAAACTGGTTAGACAAAACCAAAGCATCAAGCTTTAATTGAAAGGTTAATGTATCCGCCTCATATGAACTAAAATCACCTGCATAAGACCATTTAAATTTTTCATTTTCTGATAAAATAGAATTTTGAATAAAATTATTACTAGAAGACAAAATACCTTCAATTTCTACATCAGAAAGACTTGAAGAACAATTTGATAAAGACTGAAGCCAATTCTTTAAAAAATTTGATTTTTTATTCACTAAGGAATTAGAAAAAGAAAAAAAATTAAGATATGCATCATAAGATTTTAAATCACGACTATCTAAATCTGAAATTAAAAGTACAATTAAAGACTTTTGTTGTGATGTAAATAAATTCTTTTTGTAATTCTTATTAAAAGTTTTACATATTTTTTTGTTTTTAGAACCATAAATGTATCTAATATCCTTAAAAATAGGCTTCCCATTTGAAAATGTAAATTGAAAAAACCCAAATAAGAAAACAAAAAATATTATTTTATATTTTGAAAAACTACACATTGCCAATCATTATCTTCAAATTTATTAATTAATGAACACCCAAATAAATTTGCTTCTTTTTTTATTTTATTATAATCGGACGAATAAAATCCACTCAAAATTAAAATTCCATTTTTTTTTAAATTTTTCATCATATCTACAAATGAATCTAACAACACATTAGCATTGATGTTGGCTAAAATCAAGTCAAACTTAAACTTTATTGATATTTTATTTATACCATAATTGCCAACTTTTACATTCGTGCAAGAATTTAAATCTAAGTTTTCGACTGAATTCTTATAAGCCCAAATATCTGTATCAAGAGCTAAAATATAAGATTTCCACATTTTTTCAGCAAGAATTGATAAAATAGCCGTTCCACATCCAAAATCTAAAACTTTTTTGGGCTGAAAATCTAAAGAATTCATGGCATTGATCATTAACTTAGTGGTTTCATGGTGACCTGTACCAAATGACATTTTAGGATCAATAATAATATCATATTTTGGACTTTCTTTAATAGAGTGAAAAGAGGATCTTATTACTCCAGACTGAAAAAAAACTGGCTCAAAATTAGACTCCCAGGTATCATTCCAATTCTTATCCTCTAAATTCTTATAACTGAAATCAGGATTCTTGATAATAAGATCATTTTTTATTTTTTTAAATAAATCTTTATTGACTTTTTTATTTAAAATATAAGCTTTTAAATAGCCATCTAAATTTTCAAAACTATCAAAACCTAAATCAAACAACTGAGCTATTAAAACATCACTACTTTGAGCTGAAAATAGTTTTAAATCAAAATAAAACTCAACGAATTTCATGAGCAGTTTTAATTATAGAAATAAATTCAAAAGGATCAAGAGAAGCACCTCCAATTAAACCACCATCAACATGATTAATTTTTAAAATTTCATCAGCATTCCTTGAATTCAAACTCCCACCATACAATATTTTTATATTTGGAAATTTATTTTTAACAAAAAGATGAACTTCTTCTATTTCATTGATTGAGGGAGTTTTTCCTGAACCTATAGCCCAAATAGGCTCATACGCAAGTATAAAATTTTGTTTTTTAGCATATGGATTTAGTAATGAAATTTGATTTTCTATAACTTCTAAAAAATTACCTTGATTTCGCTCCTTAATTGTCTCTCCAAAACAAAATATGGGCAATAAATTATTTTCAACACAACGATTAACTTTTTCTAAAAGAATATCATTTGATTCAGAAAAAAAATTACGCCTCTCTGAGTGGCCAATAATTACACTAGAAACACCAATAGAACTTAGCATATGAGCCGAAACCTCTCCAGTAAATGCACCTTGTTTGTTGTGGCTACAATTTTGAGCACAAAAATTTAAACTATAAGAAATATATTTACTGGAAACTATATTTTTCATTTCATTTATTAAAGGAAATGAGGGAGCTAAGAGTAAATTTAAATTAGTACTTTTAAATGAGGACATATTTAAAAAAAAATCATTTAAAAAAAGTTTTGCCTCTTTTAAATCTTTATTCATTTTCCAGTTTCCAATAATTATCATAATTAATTAATTTTAATCCTAGGGTCCAACCAAGAATAAATTACATCTACTAATATATTAATAAAAACAAAGCATGTACCTATAAATAATATCAAACCCATAACTAAAGGAAAATCAACGTTGTTAATTGATTCCACCAATAATTTACCTACACCATTCCATCCAAAAATATATTCCACAAAAACAGCTCCAGACAACATCGAAGCAAACCAACCTGATGTTGCTGTTAATACTGAACTTAAAGAATTTCTTAGAGCGTGAACAATTACAACTTTAAACTCTGACAAACCCTTTGACCTAGCAGTTCTAACAAAATTAGATGACAGAGTTTCTAAAAGAGAATTTCTTGTTAAACTCATTATGATTGCAATAGGACGTATACCTAAGGTAATAGCAGGTAATACTAAATTCTTAATATTTAAATACTCTCCTCTTCCTAAATCATCCACTTCGTATAAACTTCCCACAACATTAAATCCTGTTAACCAACTTAATTTATATGCAAATATCCACATTATTAAAATTGCTGAAAAAAAAGAAGGTAAAGACATACCCAATGAACTAAAAAAAATAAAAAATTTATCAAAAAAACTATCTTTTTTTATAGCACAAAAAACACCAATTGGAATTGATATAAAAACCGCTAACATAATTGACACAAAAGCTAATACAATAGTATTAGGAAAAACTGTAAGTATAATACTTAAAACTTCTTTTTCTTTATAAACAAACGACTCACCTAAATAAGGTTTTTTTAATAGAATTAGTTTTTTTTTTGTTTCTAAAAGAGTAATACTTTGATATTTATCCAATTTTTTATTTTTTGAAAAATGAAAAGAAATTGGAGATAAATCATTTAAATATAAAAAGTACCTCTCTATAGGAGGTTTATCCAAATTATACTTCTTTCTAATATTTTCTAATTGAACAGCATCGTCTCTATCCCCTAACATCATTTTTGCAGGATCAGATGGAATAATATTAAAAAGAAAAAAAACAATTGAAATTATACCTAGAAAAACTAAAAGACTATATTTTATTTTTCTTAGGAAAAAATTAAACAAACTAAAATTATTTTAACAGATTTTTAATCTCCGTAATACTCGGAACATTATTGCTATGCCACTTTTTAATTAAAACCCCATTTTTAAATAATAAAAGACCAGGATCAGATCGAATAATGATTTTAGCTATATCGCCATCGCCATAATAATAAATAACATCTTCGCCAATTACATTTTTAACCTTATCAATATCAGCCCAACTACATACTTGCATTACACCAATTTTTTCACTTTTAGCATCTCTAAACAAATTTTTAATTTCTCTAAAAGAATCTTTATTAGCTTTTTTATAATTATAAGAACTAGATACAAGAATTGCTGGATAATTAACAAAGGCCTTTGTTACATTATTATCCATTGCTCCTTCATTAATTGTAAAACTTGTCGTCTCATTGATTATAACTTCTTGAAACTTTTCTTGATAATTTTCTTTGAAATTGAATCCTTCTTTATAAGGCCTATAATCTTTAATAGGCAAATTATTAAAAGTATAAGAAACAAAAACAGAAGATACCAAAGCAGTTGAAAAAATAACCAAAAGACTATAACTATAATACTTTTTTATAAGAAAGTAAATGAAAAATAAAATAAGCAAAAACAATAAAGGAAAATACCAAGAAAAAATAAAACTCCAAATAAATGTAAAAATGAAAGAGAAAATTATCGATGGTATATCTTGAAATAAAGAATTAAGACTTTTTTTTCTATCTAAAATAAAAATAGGAACTGCAAAAATGATTAACAAAATATCTTTCACAAATGACTCCCAGGGAGTTAAACTCCTTCCTATAGAGTCTTTCATTGCATCACCAAAACAACCACAATCATCAACACATTGGATAGGAATTCCAGAAGCTGTTTCTCCTGGCAAGCAAGTAGCAGTATGTAATGTCAAAAATGTAAAGAAAATTAACATTGCAAAAGTAAAAAATAAAGATATTTTTATTCTAGCCTTTACAATCAATGCAAAACCTAATACAATTTCAAAAACACAGATAAAAGCAGCAAGAAACAATGTAGAGGGAATAAGCCATTCTAAAGAAAATGTATTCCAACCAAAAATTTCATGAATTCGATAAGCTAAGGCGCCATCTTGAAAATACTCCTCAAGTTTATATGCAAAACCAATAGAGTCATTGGCCTTTATTATTCCTGATACAATTAAAGTTGCACCGACAATAGATCTAAATAAAGATGATAGTAAAGCACGAAAAATTATTTTTTTAATCATTTCTTATCTTTTAATTGAATTAAAGCAAAAATTGAATAATTTACAATATCATGATAATTTGCATCAATTCCCTCTGACATAATGGTTTCACCATCATTATCTTCAATTTGTTTAATTCTATGAAGTTTTTGCAAAATCAAATCAGTAAAAGAGCTTATCCTCATCTCCTTCCAAGCTTCACCGTAATCATGATTTTTTTGCTCCATAAGATTTTTTATAATAGAGGCATGTTTTTCATATTCAACAAGAGAGTCCTCCAAACCCATATCAGGCTGAAGTGTAGATTTTTTATTTAACTGAATCAAGGCAATTATTGAATAATTCAAAATACCCATAAATTCGGCATCAATACTTTCATTAATTTTTTGAACCCCCTTATCATCAATGCTTCTAATTCGCTGTGCTTTAATAAATATTTGATCAGTTAAAGACTTTAATCTCAATATTCTCCAAGCACTTCCATAATCATGCATTTTTTTTCGAAAAATATCTAAACAGTCATTAATTATTATGTCAAAATAATCGGATGTAGTTATCATTAGTATAATTATAATTAAAACTATTCATAAATTTAAACTTATTAATGAAAAAAATATGTTAAAAAAAGTAAAAAAAAAATCACTATCAATAAAAAATCCTTTAATTATGGGAATATTAAACATCACTCCAAATTCATTTTATGATGGAGGTAGATTTTCAAATATTAAAAATGCAATAGAACAAACAAAAAAAATGATTACTGAAGGAGCTGATATGATAGATATAGGTGCCTTTTCATCTAAACCTTTCTCTAAAGAAATCTCAATAAATGAAGAAAAAAAAAGATTACTGCCAGTTTTAAAAGAGATAAGAAATTTATTTCCAAAAATATTAATTTCAATAGACACCTATCGAAGAGAAATAGCTGAGGAAGCTGTGAATTTAGGAGCCAATATCATTAATGATATTTATTCTGGAGAATATGATTCTACAATGATAGATTTTATAAAAAAAAATGACATAACATACGTGGCAATGCACATGAAAGGTAATCCAATGAACATGCAAAAAAAAATAGAATACAAAAATTTTAAAAATGAAATTTTAGACTTTTTTATAAAAAAAACTTTAGAAATCAAAAAAAATGGATTTGATAAATTAATAATCGACCCTGGTTTTGGATTTGGAAAATCAATAGAACAAAATTTTGAAATGATAAATTTTATCCCTGAACTAAAAAAAATTAATGAACATGTCTTAGTTGGAATTTCTAGAAAATCCATGATTTACAAAACATTGAAAACAAATGCTGAAAATAGTTTAAACAGCACAACCATTTTAAATACAGTTTGTATATTAAAAGGTGCAAAAATTTTAAGAGTTCATGATGTAAAAGAAGCTAAAGAAGTTATAAAAATGATTAATTTAGTTAAAAATAATATTTAATGTTTTTTATTGACTTTAACATATTTGATTTTATAGACATCACTCTTGTGAGTATTTTAATTTTTCAATTATATAAATTAGTCAAGGGAAGTGCAGCAATTAATATCTTTATTGGCATGGCTCTAGTTTATATAATGTGGAAAATTTTTTCAGCACTAGAAATGAGTCTTTTAAGCGAAATTTTAGGACAGTTTATCAGTGTAGGAGTCTTAGCTTTAATTATTGTTTTTCAACAAGAAATAAGACGTTTTCTAGTTTTAATTGGAAAAAATATATTTAAAAACAAAAACTTATTTATAAAATCAAAAAGCACAGAAAACTTTTTAAATGAAGAAAATATTAATGATATATGTGGAGCTTGTCAAAATATGTCAAAAACAAAAACAGGAGCAATAATAATTATTGAAAGAAATGACAATTTAGATCAAATTATAAAAACAGGTAGAGTCATTTCAAGTAATTTATCTCAAATTATGATAGAAAGTGTATTCTATAAAAACGCACCTCTTCATGACGGAGCAATCGTGATAATTAATAAAAAAATTATTGGCGCACGATGCGTATTACCTATTAGTGAGTCAAATATAATATTAACCGAAATGGGGATGAGACACAAGGCGGCTCTTGGAGTAACAGAGTTACACGATTGTATTGCTATTACTGTTTCAGAACAAAATGGAAAAATAAGTTTTTTTGAAAATGGAAAAATGCAAACCAATCTTGAAACAAAAAAGCTCAAAGATCTAATAACACTTTCCTCTTTAAAAAAATGAAAAAAATTTTATTTTTTTTGAGTCTAACAATAATTATTTGTTATGTAAGTTTTGAATTGTTAAAATCAAAACAAAATATAATAGAAATAATAAACTCTAAAATTGAGACTAATTCTTCAAATAAATCATTAAAAGTTCTTTTTGCATTAGACACAGAATGCCCTCTCTCAACACAATACATAAAAAAAATTAACTCCCTGGCAGAAAAATACTCTGACAATTTTGAATTTTTAATTTTTTTCCCTGGACCCTACTACTCAAATGAAGAAGTAGAAAAATTTATTGAAAAAAATAATATAAAAATTAAATTTTTAATTGATGATGACTTAATGATTACAAAATCTCTTAAAGCATCTGTTGTTCCAGAGTCATTTTTAATCAATATCCATTCTAAAATAATATACCAAGGATTAATTGATAATTGGGTTAGTGAATTAGGAAGAACAAGGCAATACACAAATAAAAACTACTTAGAAAATGCCATGAAACTATCCTTAAAAGGGGTGAAACCTTTAATAAAAAAAACTAAAGCAATTGGCTGTTTAATAGAAAAGGATTTTACAAAAAAAACTAAATCTGATTCCTCAGTAAATGCCATGGAAATAATATTTGAAAAGTGTGCCAGCTGTCACTATAATGGAGGAGCAGCTCCATTTCCTTTAACTTCATACGAAGATATTGACAAAAGAAAAAAAATGATTTATCATGTTATAAGTAGTAATTATATGCCTCCATGGCCAGCAGATCCAAATTATTCAAATTTTTTAGGTGAAAAAACTCTAACTAAAAAAGAAAAGAAAATTATTCACAACTGGATTAAAAACAAAAAAAAATTAGAATATTCAGAAAAAGAAAAAATTATATTTAAAAGCAACAAAGAAAAACCTGATTTAGTTGTTAAAATGGAAAATGAATATAAGATAAAAGGTAATAATAAAGATAAATTTTTAATGATGAAATTTCCTTTTGAATTACCTTATGATACATTTATTAAATCAATAAAATTTATCCCTGGAAATAATCAAATTGTTCATCATGTAAATGCACATCTCATTAGTTATAATCATAAGAAAAAGAATATTTTTAATGGAGATAGAATAGTTGATACTGAATTATTTTCTGATTCAATTTGTTTTGAAAAATTAGATTTATTTAACGATGACAGAACAGTGCCTAATTTAAGTAGATCTGTTTCAAATTATTTACCTGGTTCTGCCCAAGGTAGCTACCCTAAAGGAATTGGAGTAATAAAAGCAAAGAGAAAAAATGTTATCCTAGTTAATGATTTTCACTACGGCCCATCTAATATAGACACAACTGACAATTCATATTTTGAAATTTATTTTTCAGACACCCCACCAAAAAGAAATCTAGAAGAAATTACATTAGGCACCCTTGGTTTAAAAGAAAATTATTATTCGCATGACACCACATTTTATTGCACTCAAAAAATATCACCAGAACTAATTGTAAAACCTAATGAAAAAATAACATGTACTACTAAAGCGAAAATAGTAAAAGATATTTCAATATTAACCATAAATCCTCATATGCATTTACTTGGAAAATCATTTAAATCATATGTAATCACAGCTGAAAAAGACACCATTCCTTTGATTAAAATTGATGACTGGAATTTTAGATGGCAATATTTTTACACTTTTGAAAAGATGATTAAAATCCCTAAAAACTCTGAAATTATTATAGAAGCTACATTTGATAATACAAACGAAAATTTAGATAACCCATTTGACCCACCCAAATTAATTACAGAAAAAATTGACTGGAATGGAAAAGGAAGTATGAAAACATCGGATGAAATGATGCAATTTATTATTACATACTTGCCATACAAAAAAAATGATGAAAAAATTAGTTTAAAACCTTAGTTATATTTTTCTAAAATTGCTTTATTTATATTTCTTATGAGCAAAGGCCCTTTATAAACAAAGCCCGTGTATAATTGAATTAATGAAGCACCTGCTTCAATTTTTTCTATAGCATCATCTGGACTCATAATGCCACCCACTGCAATAATCGGAATTGAGCCTGAAGCTTTTTTGTTTATATATCTAATCATATTAGTAGACATTTCTTTGATTGGAGAGCCTGTTAACCCACCCTGTCCAATTTTCTCAATCTTATCGTAAGAAGTTTTTAAACCATCTCTCGTATTAGTACTATTTGTTGCTACGACTCCTGATATTTTATACTTAAAAATTAAGTCTATAACTTCATCAACATATTTAAAGTCTAAATCGGGAGAAATTTTAATTAAAACAGGTTTTGGATTATACTTTTTTTCATTAATTAATTGAATTGATGAAATTAAAGTTTCTAATTTATCTTTTCTTTGCAACTCTCTCAAACTAGGAGTGTTTGGAGAACTAACATTCAATACAAAATAATCAACATAATCAAATAGATCATTAAAACATTTCTTATAATCATCAACCGAGTCTTCTAAAGGTGTTGTTTTATTCTTACCAATATTACCACCAATAATTAATTTAGTTTTCTTTTTCTTTAATCTAGAGATAACTTTTATTAAACCATCATTATTGAAACCCATACGATTTATTAAACCATTATCTTTTTTTAATCTAAACAATCTTGGTTTTTTATTTCCATATTGTGATTTTGGAGTAACAGTTCCTATTTCAATAAAAGAAAAACCAAATGCATCAAAATCATTTATCATTTTTGCATTTTTATCAAATCCAGCAGCCAATCCAACGGGATTTGAAAAATTAATTCCAAACACATTTCTCTCTAGCTTTTTATTATTAATAAAATATCTGGATTTTTCAATTTTTTTTAAAAAAGGAATTTTGAATAAAAACTTTATTATAAAAAAAGTAAAATTATGAGAAAACTCTGGGGGGAAAAGAAACAAAAAAGACCTTGTAAAGAACCAAACAACTTTATAAATTAAATCAAACATAAATATGTAAAAATATACATAAATTTAATAATAAATTAAATATTTTCACCGTGTTAAGTTTTAATAGAATATAATTTTTAAATTTATGTATGATATATTAATTATCACCATGAAACTTTTAAATTCATTTAGACATCTTGTAGTTATATTTTTTTGTATTGGACAAGTGGCTATTTTTGCTTGCGACACATCATCATCAATTATCATTAACCAAACTACAGATAACAGTGATGGAACTTTTACTTTAGACTTAAGTTTATGTATTGGTAGTGGTGGATCAGCTGATGGTTTTGATTTATATTTTGAAAATGAAATTAATATATTATCTACTAATGTAACTGAAGTCACCTCACCCATAGGAGGAAATACTGCAAATGTAACAATAAATAATGGGGTTTGGGAAGCTGTATATAACGGTTTTGATGGCAGTAATGCGAGTTGGTTTGAAGTCGAAAATGCGGGATTTGGAATAGATTGCATGGATTTTCAAATTACTGTAGATGGTAATCCAGAGGGCGAAACTATATGTAGCTTGGGTATTAATGAAAACTGTTTAGGATTTACTCAACAAGATGAATTTATAACTTGTGAAAATATACCCGGCCCTTGTTTTCCTAATTATTTTATTGAAGCTCCAGGAAACGCAAGTGGAAATGTTGAGAATGCAGGAGAAAATTGTGGTTGGATTGAATATGAGGATGAAATTGTTGAAATAATAATTCCTTGCATAGGAGATTACACATTTACTATAAGTCAAGATTTTTCTGATGATTTCTTTTTTGGAAATACAATTTACGCAACACTAGGAGAAGATTGTTGTGATCAACAAATAAATCAAGTAGTTGCTTGGGAAGAATCCACATCATGGACACAAAATCTTGAAGCTGGCACATATTATTTAGTTATTGATATGTTTATAGACACATGGCTAGGTTTATCTGGCGAATGGGATTTAAGTATTACTTCTAACAACAATTTTTCCGGATCAACTATTGCAAATGCTGGAGAGGATCAAGAAATATGTGAAAATTCTACGATTCTATCTGGAAACAACCCAGAAGATGATGAAGTTGGACAATGGAGTATTATAAGTGGAAATGGAATATTTTCTGAATTAAACAATCCATTATCAGAAATAAATAATTTATCAATTGGTGAAAATATTTTACAATGGTCTATAATAGGAGAATGTGGTGAATCAACTGATCAAATTACAATCAATGTTATTGATGGCGAACCTACCATTGAATTAGTTGATGTTGTTTATTGTTTAAATCCTATTAATCTAAATGCTGTAGTTGAAGGTGGAGGAACCTGGACTGTAGAACCCTCTACTAACATTATAATTGAAAGCCCTGATAGCGAAAATACATTTGCAACCCCAACTGCTTATGGCACTTACACATTTACATTTGAAGGTTGTAATGGATCTGATTCTCAAGAAGTATTAGTAAGTACTTCTAACCCAACAATTATTGATTTTCCAGATCAAGTTTATTGCCTTTCTTCATTTAATTTAGAAGCAGAAGTTGATGGGGATCCTGGTTACTGGGGATTTGAAGGTCCTGGATCCATTAATTTTAGTAATCCTGTTTCACTATCTACTACGGCAATAGCTGATGAATATGGCTTATATACTATTTCGTATTATGGATGCGGAACTTCAACAAGTGTAAATGTAAACATTCAAGGAGTTCCTCCACAAATTGTTTCAGCTCCCGATGAACCAATATTTTGTGATTTTAATGCTAATCTTGAAGCATTCGTAGTTGGAGACCCTCAAGGTTGGACAGGATCAGGACCTGGAAGTGTAAATTTCTCTTCACAAGAAACATCAACAACAGCCACTGTTAGTGAATTTGGATTATATGAATTTACATTCAATGGATGTAATGAGTCTGCTTCAGTATTTGTAGACTTTTCACCATCTCAACCGACTATCGAACATCAAGATACAATTTTTTGTGCTTTAGAAACAATGTTAACAGCAAGTGGAGAAGGAAATGCTGAGGGATGGTCGGTATATAGTTCCCCTGAAGGATCTAATGTTAATTTTAGCAATGAAAACAACTATTTAACAAATGTTAGTGTTAATGAATATGGAACTTACCAATTTCAATTTTCTGGTTGTGGAGATACTGCACTAACTTCATTAACATTTGCTCCACATGCGCCATATTTAATATCACCCGATCACCAAGATTGTATTTTAGAAGCAGAATTAATAGCTTATACAGCAGATCAAAACGCTGGACCTTGGACACAAATATCCGGAGAAAGTGGTGTTCAAATTGAAAATAGCTGGTCTAATTCTACATCAATTTCTGTTCCAAACTACGGAATGTATGAATTTGAATTTGAAGCATGTGATACAAGTTCAATAATCAGTGTTGGATTTTCTTGTGGTTTAGTTATACCTAATACAATTACTCCAAATGGAGACGGAAATAATGATTTGTTTTTTATTCCAAATATGAATCCACAAATATATTCTTCTAGTTTATTAACAATTATTAACAGATGGGGAAATGAAGTTTTCTCCGTCACAAATTACGGACTAAATGACAATTGGTGGGATGGAACAACAAAATATAAAGGTGAAGAATTGAAAACAGGAGTTTATTATTATATACTTGACGTTTTTAATGTTGTACATAATCAGAAAGAGAGTTACTCCGGAAACGTAACTATTTTTAATGATGACTAAAAAAATTTTATTTTTTCTTTTATTAATAAATATTATCCAAGGACAAAATTTATTAATTCAAAATGGCTCATTTGAAGGTCCAACTGCACCAAATGTATCACCACCAAATTGGATTGGCTGTATGCCAGGCCAAACTCCAGACACTCAACCCGGATCTTGGGGAGTTGATCTAGTACCTTCGGAAGGAAATAGCTACATTGGATTAGTTCACAATGTTCCAACAAATTGGACAGAAGGTGTCTCGCAAGAATTAACACAACCTATGAATCAATTTTTAGAATATAACTGTTCCATTGATATTGCAGGGCATTTAGCTGACGAATCTAACGCACCTGTTGAACTAATTATTTGGGGAGGATTTAATGACTGTCCTCAAAGTGAATTACTTTGGAGCTCCGGAGATGTTCCTGACTTTGTATGGACTACATACTCAGTTGAATTTACACCAAATGAAAACTATACACATATAATGTTACAAGTAAATGCACTTACCGAAACTTCTACATATATTTTAGTTGATAACTTTACATGTGAAAACATTTGCCCAGAACCTATTTCAGAAGCAGGTGAAAATCAAAATATTACATGTGATGACTTTATAAATTTGTCAGCTAATCCACCCATTAATTCTGATGAAGGAGGAGAGATGATTGGTGAATGGAGTATTATAAGCGGAAGTGGAAATTTTAGTTCTTTTAATGACCCCAATGCATTAGTTTCAAACTTAAGTATTGGAGAAAATATTTTTGAATGGACGTTAATAAACGACTGTGGCTCATCAAGTGATATAGTTATTATAAATTTTAATCAAGAATATAATTTTGAAATACCAAATCAAGTATATTGCTTATCTAGTTTTGAATTACAATCTTCAGTTGAAGGAAATTGGATTGTTGATGATGAATTAAATATGATAATTGAAAACCCTAATACTCCGAACACAATCGCATCACCTTCAAGCTATGGAACATATTTATTTAGTTTCGAATCATGCGGAAACATTGTTTTCTCTCAAGAGGTAAATGTAGTTGGCTCGTATCCTACTATTACAGGTGACGCACAATCTTCTTGCTTAGAACCAATTTCATTAAATGTTAATATTTTAGGAGATCCTGGATACTGGGATTATGAAGGACCTGGAGAAGCAATATTTGACGATATATTTTCTCTAAATCCAGTAATTAATGTTAATAATTATGGAGAATACACATTTACTTATTATGGCTGTGGACTAAGTAACAGTATTAATGTTAATTTTAATCCTCAAAATCCAATAATAAACCCACAACAAACAATATTTTGCTCATATGAAACAATACTAGAAGCAAATAGTAATGACCCAACAGGATGGACATTATTAGAAGGTCCTTACAATAGTACTGTTCAATTTTCTAATCCAGAATCTGAGACAACAAACATTCAAGTAAGTGAATATGGATTATATCAATTTATGTTTGAAGGCTGTGGAGGATATGAAACTATAGATGTACTATTCGAGTCCTTACCTCCAACTATTATATCAGCTGAACATGAAGACTGCTTGTTAGAAACCTCACTTTATGCATTTACTGAAAATGATGAAATTGGAGGTCCTTGGGAACAAATAAATGGACCTTCAGAAGCAACAATTACATCTCCATTTGAATCTAGCACATCTATTTTTGTTAGTGAGTATGGAATTTACGAATTTATTTATTCAGCATGCGACACATTTTCAAGTATTGAAATAGGATTTTCATGCTCACCAGTTTTCCCAAACGTATTCACACCTAATGGTGATGGAAATAATGATTATTTTGAAATTCAAAATTTAACAACTGGAAATTATTCTGAAAGCCTCCTAACTATTTATAACAGATGGGGACAAATTATTTATCTAGAAAAAGACTATGGCTTAAGTGATGATGTAAATTGGTGGAATGGCAAAACCACATTCAACATGAAACCATACTCGGGAATTTCTCCAGATAGAGATATAGAGGCAAATCAATTAAAAAAAGTGAATGAAAGTGTATACTATTACGTTTTTGATGTATATAATATTGCACATGACCAACCAGAAAAATATACAGGTTATATAACTATTATTAAATAAAAAAACCTCTTTAATATAGAGGCTTTTTTATTATTAGAAAAACTTAAAATTATTTTGTTTTCTTTTTCTTGACTTCTTTAATTTTTAAAGTAAAAGGATGAATAGATTTAGAAACTGAACGATACTTTTCTAACTGTTTTTTTGATAAAAATTTCGATATTTTTTTATCTCGTTCATTCGCTGCTTCAGTCATCATAGAAAATTTTGCTTTTTTATTCTGCATCATAGTATTTTTATCACCTTTAGCAGCTTTATTTTTATATGCTAGTTTTTGTTCTAATGCAATAAGATTTTTCGCATAAGCCATATAAACTTTTGTTAATTCCTTTAATTTAGAATCTTTATCTTTTAGTTTTAGTTCTTTTTGTAAAAAATCAACAGCAATTTTTGCTTGTTTCAATAATACTTTTGAATTATCCGTGCCCTTTTCTGGATTAGAAAAGGCTGAAAAAGAGAACATTAAAACTGTAATTACACTTAAAATAAGTTTTTTCATAGTTATGATTTTTAATTTATAAATATTTGGTTATATCAATTATATAACAAAATTATTCTTTTTTTATTGTATTCTAAAATATTTACCAAAATTAAGCCCCTCATATGAGGGGCTTAATTTAATCTAAAAATATTTTTACTCTGCAGGTTTTGCATCTTCAGCACGTGCAGCATCTTCAGCAGGCGCAGCATCTTCAGCAGGTACAGCATCTTCAGCAGGTGCAACATCTTCAGCAGGTGTAGCATCTTCAGCAGGTGCAACTTCCTCATTATGAGAATGTTTTACATCGCCACCTTCATGTGAGTGAGTCACTCCATCTTTATGTGTATGTTCTGTATTTACACTCTCATTTGAAGAAGTGTCTTCTTCAGAATTTAAAGATGTAATAATTCCAAAAACTATTGCGATAACCGCAAGTAACATTACTATTTTTTTAGCATTCATTTGAATAAATTTTTTATTAATACAAAACGAATTTAACAAAATATTCTATGATAATATTAAAAAAAAAAAAAATATTAAATATTCATTTTCTTTTTTAAAGAATCCACTTTTTGATAATTAGTGCAACTTTTTATAGACTCCTCCCAATGATTTAGCCCAATCTGAAAATCAATTTCATCATTTTTTTGCCATAACTTCATTAATTTAGAAAAATCAACCATTTCAACTTCTTTATAATTATCAACATCTAAATATTTATCATATATAACATTTATTTGTTTAAATATCTCCATCTTAACATCTATAAAATCACATGGTTTTGTTAAATTTTTTAAATTTTTATTTTCAACTGAAACATCACAAGAAATGAAAAAGAAAATAAAAAGTGATAAAACTAACTTAAGGTTCATAAATTTTGTAATTATATTACAAAGATAAACGATTATTTATTGTTATAATTTTTTAATTCAGGATCATTTTCTAATTCTTTTTGTTGAGCATTATTAGATTTTACTATAATTGAAAATAATGTGAATAAATAAGCACAAAAAATTATCAGCCCAATAACAAACATTGTTATATTACTCATTGTTTTTGCTTTTAATTTTATTTTTATAATCCTTACTTCTTTGTCTAATTACAACAGATAATATTAATATAGATGGTACCCAGATCCCCACAAATATTCCTTCTAAATGATAACCAGAAAACCAAAGACCAACTGAATATAAAAAGGAAATAAATGCTAAAACAACAGGGTAAAAAGTGTACCAAAATAGTATAAATTTTTTCATAATTTTTTTTTTAAAAAAGTATAATGTTTTTATTTAATTCTTTTACTAAGAAAAAACATCAGATTGAATATAAATTGTATTTAATAAATTAGTTTTTTTTAAAAAAAACTTAATAATACACTAGTGTACTATTCTTTAAGTTTATCTATTTCAACAAGGATATCGCTTGCCTCTTTTTCTAATTTATCACTTTCCTTTCTATTAGTTTTAGATAGCCTATAAGCTTGTTCTTTTTTTTTATAATACAAATCATTAAGCTTTTCCTTTTTTGTTTTTGTTTTAAATAGGTAACGCCATATCATTTTCTTTAATTTTATATTTTTTAACTAATCTTTTATAAATTTTTTTAAGATTCTCTTTTTTTGCCCTAGGAGTTTCAAATAAATAACCTAAATCAGAGCCGTTAGGCATTTTTTCCATCGTTTGTAATAAACTCCTACATATTTCTATTGCTTTTTTTCTATTCATAAATAATTTTTAATTAAAAACTGCATTAGTAAAACATTTTAATATTAAATAGTTCTGTATAGCCTTTTCAATTTAAAGTTATGCAAAAAGAGTGTTAAAATCCTAATTTTTTAAATAATTTTATTTGAAAATCAATCCATATATGGTTAAAATAATAAAATCATTTACTATTGTTTTAGTGTAGAAATTACTAATAAATAAACAAGAAAAAAGAAACTTGTGACCCTGAAAGGATTCGAACCTTCAACCGCCTGATCCGTAGTCAGGTACTCTATCCAGTTGAGCTACAGGGCCTAAAATTAATTTAATTTTTTAT
>MDTB01018664.1_pt1 | contig 33399 bp, 28 predicted proteins | sample 811161 | NCBI WGS metagenome assembly MDTB01 (sample SAMN05326650, study PRJNA326480) | marine metagenome | isolation source: seawater | place: Mediterranean Sea | collected 2009 | reverse complement strand
TTTTGAATTTGTGTTATTAATTGCATAAAATCGTCTTCTTCATATTCAGAATTACTATTAATAGTTCTGTCGCAATTAATATCAATTTCAGGAACGGCCATCCAAGCTAAACCATTTTTTTGACTACCACCTAAAAAGTTCAATTTCCAAATCGACTTCTCCAAAAAGAGGCCTCCACTTAGAAATATAGAGTTGGATTTATTAGATGCATGTTGTTTAAATCCATCAGTATTTATTTTAGATACTCTTACATAAAGTGCTTTATTATTTTGAATACTGGAGTTAAAAGACACATAAGACCGAAAGGTATTGAAAGATCCATACCCAAGACCAACATCTAGTTTTTGTGAATCACTTAGTTTTTTTGAAAAAAGTTCAATACTTCCGGCATAACTGGCGCTCCCATTTTTAGTTAGCCCAACACCTCTTTGAATTTGAATTTCATCTGTTGAATTAAGTATGTCAGCAAAGTTTGAAAAATAAAAAGCTTGATCCATAGGGTCATTTAATGGGACCCCATTAATCGTTATATTCACTCTGGTCTGATCTAAGCCCCTAAGTCTAAAATATGAATATCCTTGAGAATGTCCACCATCAACGCTATACGTGATAGAGGGAGTAGTGCTAATTAGTATAGCTGGCTCTTGCCCAACTGACTTTTGATTAATTTCGGCAAATGAAATATTTTGATAGTTAACGGGGGTGATTTGAGTTGCTTTATATGTGGCAATTACTTCATTTAATTGTATAATTGTATCTATAGAGTTTTGTGCACATAATATATTGATTGATATAAAAAGAAAAAAAGTAATATTTTTCATTGTATTAATATTTTAATTAATAATTCTTTCGATGAATTACCACCGTAAGTTCTATGGGTATAATCTCAGCTAATAATTTTAGCACCCCCAATGGCTAGGACAAATTTAATAATTTATTTACCAATACAAAAGTCATTAAAGATAGATTGTAATAAATTTTCATTTGTAATTTCACCTGTAATTTCACCTAGAAATTGTAGACAGTTTTTAATATCTAATGACAGAAATTCTCCAGATAATTTTGAATGCACTCCTTTTTCTATTTCCTCTATACTTTGTGAAGTTTTCATCAATGCTTCAAAATGTCTTTGGTTAATGACAATTATGTCTTGATTTATATTTTGCCATAAATCTATTTTTTGTACAATTAAATCTAGTAATTCTTGAACTCCTTTACCATTTTTAGCAGAGACATCTAATATCTTTAATTTTTTAATTTTCTGAAAGTTTATTTTCTTATTATTGATATCATTTTTATTACCAACAATTATAAGAGAATCTTCAATGTTAAGTATTTTTTTTATCTCAATAATTTCTTTTTCTATATTATTTATTTCAAAATCAGTTTTATCAATCATGTATAAGACAAATGCAGATTCACTAATTTTCTGGTATGTTTTAGAAATACCTATTTTTTCTATTTTGTCATCGGTATTTCTTATTCCAGCAGTGTCTATAAATCTAAAATTGTAGCCTTTAATATTGATTGATTCTTCAATAGTATCTCTTGTAGTTCCTCTTATGTCTGATACTATTGCTCTGTCTTCGTTTAATATTTGATTTAGCAAAGTTGATTTTCCGCAGTTTGGTTTTCCTATAATTGTGATAGGCACGCCATTTTTAATCGCATTGCCCAATTTAAAAGATTGAATAAGTTTTTTTATTTTTATTTTTATCTCATTAATCAATTTTAGCAATTCTTTCCTATCCGCAAACTCGACATCTTCTTGGCTAAAATCTAATTCTAATTCAATGAGTGAAGCAAATTTTATAAACTTTGTTCGGAGAATTTTTATTTCATTTGAGAAACCTCCACGCATTTGCTTCATGGCTAATTGGTGTGATTTTTTATTTTCTGATGCAATTAATGCAGCAACTCCTTCTGCTTGAGATAAGTCTAATTTGCCATTTAAAAAAGATCGCATAGTAAATTCTCCTTTTTTAGCCATTCTACATCCATACTTGATTAATGTTTGCATAATTTTTGTCTGTATATATATTGATCCATGGCATGATATTTCTATCATATCTTCACCAGTATAAGATTTTGGCGATCGAAATATGGTTATTAATACTTCATCAATAATAATTTTATTGTCTATAATTTTTCCTAATATCACATTATTAGCTTTGTGGGATTTGAGTGTAGTCTTATTATAAGCGTGAAAAATATTATTGCAGATTTTAATTGTTTCGCTTCCAGATACTCTAATAATAGATATTGCACCTTGCCCAGGTGCAGTTGAAATAGAACATATTGTTTCAAAGTTCATAGTAAATGATCACTTTTGATTAATTATTGACAAATTTAATTTATTATTAATTAGTTGATATTTTATTTTTAGTTGATTTATTTTCTAAGTTTGTTGTTTTTAATACTTAATAAAATAAGATAGTTTTCATGAGTGTTTTAATTAATAAAGATTCCAGGGTAATTGTACAGGGTTTTACAGGCGGTGAGGGAACATTTCACTCACAAGAAATGATAGCTTACGGCACTAATATTCTTGCTGGGGTAACGCCCGGGAAGGGTGGAGGTGTGCATTTAGAACGCCCCGTATTTAACTCTGTAAATGAGGCACTTCAACGTGTTTCAGCTAATGTTTCTATTATTTTTGTTCCTCCTCGTTTTGCTGCATCTGCTATTATAGAGTCAATAGATGCTAATATTGAGGTGATTGTATGTATTACAGAGGGTATCCCTATAAAAGATATGATTAAAGTAAAACATAGATTAAAGGATTCGCATTCTATATTGGTAGGTCCTAATTGCCCGGGTATTATTACACCTGGAGAGATTAAATTAGGGATCATGCCAGGTTTTATTCATCAAAAGGGGCATATTGGAGTAGTATCCCGTTCAGGCACATTAACTTATGAAGCTGTAGATCAATTAACAAAAATAGGATTAGGTCAGTCTACTTGCATAGGCATAGGAGGTGATCCTGTTATTGGTACTACAACTTGTGATGCCGTAAAATTATTTATGGAAGATGATGACACCCATGGCATTGTTCTAATTGGGGAAATAGGTGGTCAAATGGAAAATGAAGCAGCATATTGGATTAAAGAAAATGGTTCAAAGCCCGTCGTCGGCTTTATTGCAGGTCAAACTGCACCTCCGGGCAGAAAAATGGGACATGCTGGCGCTATTGTAGGAGGCAAGGATGATACAGCAAGTGCTAAAATGACTATTATGGAGAGTTGTGGCATAAAGGTAGTAGAATCTCCTGCTAACATAGGATTAGCTATGAACGAAATTTTAAATATATCACTATGAATTTATTGACAGATAAAACATCTATTGTAACAGGTGGTTCTAGGGGTATTGGAAAAGCAATTGTCTATAAATTAGCTCAACATGGCTCTAATGTAATTTTCACCTATTTATCTTCTGAAGCAAAAGCTAAGTCTGTTGTTAAAGAAGCTGAAAAATATGGCACAAGGGTTGTTGCGATTAAATCAGATGCTTCTAATTATCAAGCTTGTGAAATGTTAGTAAATACTGTAATAGAAAAATATGGACGTATTGATATTTTAGTTAATAATGCAGGAATTACAAAAGACAATTTATTGCTAAGAATAAGTGAAGAAGATTTCGACCATGTATTTAAAGTAAATATGAAATCGGTTTTTAATATGACTAAACTGGTTCAAAAAACTATGTTAAAGTCTAAAAAAGGATCTATAATTCATCTCAGCTCTATTGTGGGTGTGAAAGGGAATGCCGGTCAATCTAATTATGCTGCATCTAAAGCTGCTATTATTGGTTTTTCAAAATCTATAGCTATAGAACTGGGATCTAGAAACATTAGATCCAATGTTATTGCCCCGGGCTATATAGAAACTGAAATGACTACGGGCCTTAATTTAGAAGCATCTAATGCATGGCAACAAAATATTCCTCTTAAAAGAGCGGGTGAGTCCGATGATGTGGCCAATGCTGTAGTATTTTTAGCTTCAGACATGTCCTCCTATATTACGGGGCAGGTTATAAATATTTGTGGCGGTCTTGTTACTTAAATATAAAAAATGATTTTCCTTATTTCATTTGGTATTCAGTCATCTATTTTTTATGTATTTGTTTTTTTATTTTTAAGTTTTGGTCTTAGTTATTATTTATATAAAGAAAGGGATTTATTAATTGATTTACCTAAGCCATTAAGATATCTTTTGTTTTTATTAAGATTTTTATCATTCTTTTTACTCTGTATTTTATTGCTAGGTCCGGAATTCGAAAAAAAAGAAAAAATTATTGATCCGCCTATGGTAGTGTTATTACAAGATAATACCACGTCCATTTCATCTAATAAGGATTCTCTTTTTTATCAAAATGATTATGTTAAATTTTTGTCTTCTTTACAAGAAATTCAAGATATCAATTTACAAATCGTGCCATTCTCCGAAGATATTCAACAGGGTCCTATAGATTTCTCTGGAAATACCACAAATTTTTCATCCACTTTAAATCAACTAAATAATCATTATTCTAACATGAATATTGCTGCATATGTTTTAATTTCAGATGGTATTTATAATGAGGGTTTAAACCCCTTGTATCTAGATTTAACATTAAATGCACCTTTGCATACAGTGGTTTTGGGTGATACTATACAACATCAAGATGCTTTGATACAATCAGTTAGAAATAATCAAATTGCATATTTAGGTAATGAGACTCCTATTGAGTTAGTAGTGGAAGCGAAACAAATGCTAAATGAAGAAATTTTATTGGAAGTTTTTCATCATAACGAGGATTCTCTTAATATGAATCCAATTTATCGCCAAAATATTAGTATTTCTAATAATAATTATATTGATAAATTTCAATTTCTTATATCACCTAAAAAAGCAGGTATTCAAACTTATCATGTGAGGATAACATCTAGTATTAAAGAAAGTAATTTTAATAATAATAGTGATTTTTTTTATATTGATATTATCGATGATAGAGAAAAAATTCTACTATTATTTTCCTCCCCACATCCTGATATTGCGGCAATTAAGGCAGGCTTGGAATCTCATGATCAGTATGAGGTAGACACACACTGGGCTTTAAATAATCAAAATAAGTCGTCTATGCTAAAGCTTCAAAACACCGATTATAGTTTAATTATTTCTCATCAGTTAGCTACGGATTATGAGTTAGATATTTTAAATAATTACAAAGATACACCTATATGGTATATAGTGGGTTCTCAGTCAGATTTAAATAAATTTAATAAAACACAAAGTTTCGTTAATTTTGATAACGTACAGACTGATTTTGAATTTGCTAATGTGTCATTAAATTCAAATTTCTCCTCTTTTTTAATTAATGATGAATTATCAGATTTCTTGTCTCTATCAACACCTTTTTTGACACCTTTTTCAAATTTGTCAATTAAGTATTTGTCGGATGCACTACTATATAAAAAAATAGGATCTTTAAATACACAAAAGCCTATTTTCTTTTTCGTAGATGGTGATTATAGATCTGCATTTCTAATTGGAGAAGGTATTTGGAGATGGAGATTAAATGACACATACTTAAATCAAAATAATATCATATTCAATTCTTTTATTAGTAAGCTTACTCAAAATTTATTGTTAGATAAAGATAGGCAACGCTTTCATGTAATGGTCGATCCAATTCAACGTTCTGGTGCGAGTGTTATATTTGAAGCGGAGTTATATAATCAAAATTTTGAACTTACTAATGAATCGGAGTTGGAGTTGCAATTATTCAATAAAGTAGGTGATTCAGAAACATATATTTTAGATGCCATTAATGACAAATACTATCTCGAACTTGATTTACAAGATGGTCAGTATCAATTTAATCTTAAGACCACATTGGGCTCTGAAAAATTTTTCAAAAAAGGGGATGTAATGGTGACAGATTTTAATCTTGAAAAAAGAGATCTATTAGCTAAAAATAATCTTATGAATGATTTAGCAATGATACATGGCGGCCAAATGGTTTCTAAGGATAGTTTAATGAAATTTATGAATTCTATTACTAAATCTCCTAATTTTAAGCCTACAACATATTTTAATTATGAATTTAAATCTTTGATTAATTTCCAATCATTATTAATTTTAATACTATGTATTCTATGTTTAGAATGGTTTTTAAGAAGAAGATACATTAATTATTAGTTATGAGATTATCATTTTTAAAATTTATTCAACTGTATTTGTTATTGTTTTATATTAATACAATTTCATGTTCTGTTTCTTCAATTACTTTAGATGTTATTCGTCCAGCTGATATAGATGTTCCCAATCATATTCAAAATGTTATGATTGTTAATAGAAGTTTGCCTTCAAAAAGTAATTATGCAGAGAATGTTATTGATGGAATTTTATCTGGAGAAGGGATGGGGGACGATAAAAAAGCTAGCTCTATGTGTGTTCTGGGTTTACAAAACATGTTAAAAAACAGTTTAATGCAAGAATCGAGATTTGATATTGTTAGTGCAGATGGTTTTATTCATGGCGACTTTTTAAAAGGAACTGGAACAAATGAGTTTCCAAATCCAATTAAATGGAAAAAAATCAATAAAATATCTAAAAATTATGATGTTGATGGTTTAATTGTGTTAGAAACTTTTGACTCTAATTCTTCTATTATTAATGGTGGTCTGGTTAGTAGTTATAAACGTATAAATAAAAAGAAAATAAAAGTTCAATTAGTTAAGGCAGTTTTAGAGATTCAAGTACAGGCTGGATGGCGAATTTATGATGTAAAAAATCAAAAAATAATTGACGAAAAAATATTTAACGACTATAAATCCTTTAGTTCACAGGGAGTTGATTTTAATCAAGCAAAAAATAAATTGCCCAATAAAAGGTCAGCAATTTCTGAAACTGGATTATTTGCGGGGGAGCAGTATGCGTTTCGTATATCTCCTAAGAATGATAGGGTAACAAGAAAATTTTATAAAAAAGCAAATAAAAAATCTAAACAAGCAAACGAAGATTTTAAAAAAGCGTTTTATTTTATTAAACAGGATAAGATTCAAGAATCTGCGCTAATTTGGTCTAATTATGTTAATCATAAAGATCACAAAATTGCTGGCAGGGCATGTTTTAACATGGCTTTAGCATCAGAATTAAAAAATAAATATATATTAGCAATAGATTGGATTAAAAAGTCAATTTTATATGAGACTAAGAATTCAGTTGACTATTATTCTGTTTTAAAGAATAGACAAGTTGAAATTAAAAAAGTAACCGAACAATTAAAAAAATAAATACCATGAATCAAAAATTAAATCCGTTAGCTTTAGTCAGTTTATTTTCTTTCGTTTTTATCCTATTATTTGGAACGCAGATGATGTATACTGTAGGTCCAGGAGAAAAAGCTGTTGTTTTTTATAGATTTGGAAAAGGACTTGATAAGGATAATGTGAAAGGTCAAGGATTCCATTTAATTGCTCCCTGGAACACTAAATACATCTATAATGTTAGAATTCAAGAAGATTTGTCTTTAATGGAAGTTCTATCTAAAAATGGTTTAACTATTAAAACGGAATTATCTTATAGATATAAACCTGTAGATGATAGAATTGGATATGTTCATGATGAGTTAGGTCAGAATTATCATGAGAATATTATCATACCTGAAATTCGCTCAGTAACTAGGGAGGTTATCGGAGAATATTTGCCAGAAGAATTATATTCTACAAAGAGAGAGGTTATAGAAGATGAAATCTTTGAAAGAACTAAAATTGCTTTAGCTACGAAGTTCTTGCTTTTAGATGCTGTTCTTATTAGAGATGTAACTTTACCTCAAACATTACAAGATGCAATTGAAAACAAATTAAAACAAGAGCAAATTTCTTTAGAGTATGACTTTAAGTTAGTTCAAGCTGAAAAAGAGGCTCAGAAACAAATTATTGAGGCTAAAGGTAAGGCAAAGGCCAATAGAATACTAAGTGCAAGCTTAACAGAAAATATACTAAAGGACAAAGGTATTGAAGCTACTGTTCAATTGTCAGAATCGCCTAATTCAAAAATTGTGGTAGTTGGTGCTGGAGAAAGTGGTATGCCTTTAATTTTAGGAAATTAGGACATCTCTTTTAGTTTTTTCTCAAACATAAACATGTTATCTCTGTGTTTTGAGGCATCTAAAAAATTCATAGAAATTACTGCTAAGTTCATTAATTTCTTTGACTCTTTTATTTTGTTTTTTAATTGTTTTTCGGATAGACTATTTAGTATTTTTTTTGATATTTCCTCTGTCTGTATTAATGGTTTATTTTTTTGGAATAAGGTTCCTGTTTGAATTTTCTTATTCAATGGTTGGGGGGTAATATTATTAATTTTATTATACTTTTCTTGTATTTTTCTTTTTCGATTAGTTTCTTGTATGGTAGCCTTAATTGAATTAGTCATCTTGTCAGCATATAATATGCTAGTACCATCTGTATGTCTAGCAGCTCTTCCTATAGTTTGGATTAATGATTTTTTAGACCTCAGAAATCCTTCTTTATCAGCATCCATAATTGCTACTAGGGATACTTCTGGTAGATCTAAGCCTTCTCTTAATAAATTTACTCCGATTAAAACATCAATATTGCCAATTCTCAAATTTTTCATAATTTCCACTCTATCAAGGGTGTCTACATCTGAATGGATATATGTTGATTTAATTCCGGCATTGATCAGATATTTACTTAATTGTTCAGCCATTCTTTTGGTTAGTGTTGTTACTAAAACTCGTTGTTTTTTATCTAAACGACAATGTATCTCATTTATTAAATGATCTACTTGATGCGTGCATGGTTGAATTATAATTTTAGGCTCTAATAAACCAGTAGGCCTAATGACTTGTTCTGTGATATTATTTTTAGATTGATTCATTTCATATTCTCCAGGTGTAGCACTTACATAAAGAACTTTTTTATCTATGTTTTCAAATTCATTGAATGAAAGTGGTCTATTGTCTAGTGCTGATGGTAGTCGAAAGCCATATTCGACTAATGTTTTTTTACGAGATTGATCTCCCCCATACATTGCTTTTATTTGTGGAATTGTAACATGGCTTTCATCAATGATAAATAAAAAATCTTTTGGAAAATAATCCATTAAACAAAATGGTCTTTCTCCTTCTTTTCTGCCATCAAGATATCTAGAGTAATTTTCTACACCAGAACAATATCCTACTTCTTTGATCATTTCAAGATCATAATTCACTCTGTCTTCTAATCTTTTTGCTTCAGTATTTTGATTTTTTTTTAGAAAAAATTTAATTTGAGATGTAAGTTCATTTTTTATTTTAGTGATTGCATTCTGAGTGGTTTTTTTTGATGTAACAAATATGTTAGCAGGAGATATTGTGATATTATTGTATTCCTTAATACTATCTTTTTCTACGTTGTATTCTTCAAGTTTTTCTATTTCATCACCCCAGAAATGGATTTTATAATGATTATTTTGATTACTCGGGCAGATGGTAATTGTATCACCAATCATTTTAATTTCCCCTCTTTTAATATCTGTTTCTTTTGATCGTGTATATGATGCTTCAATTAAATCATTTAATAATTTTTTTCTATTATATATTTGATTGATATGTAGTGGAATAGTTTTTTCTCTAAAAAAATCAGGATTACCTAGTCCATAAATACAAGATACTGATGATACTACTATAATGTCTTTTTTTCCAGATAATAGTGATGTTGTTGCACTAATCCTAAATTTTTCTATTTCGCTATTAATTGATAGGTCTTTTTCAATATATGTATTAGTGGTTGGTAAATATGCTTCAGGTTGATAATAATCATAATAAGAAACAAAGTATTCAACAGAATTTTTCGGAAAATACATTTTGAATTCTTCGTAAAGTTGTGCCGCAAGCGTTTTATTATGACATAGTACTAAAACAGGACGTTTATAAGACTGAATTACATTTGCCATAGAAAATGTTTTTCCAGACCCAGTGACACCTTGTAGGCATTGATGTTTAATATTATTGTTAAGTTTTTTAAGAACACTATTAATAGCTTTTGGTTGATCGCCAGTAGGATTATATTTAGCATGTAACTCAAACATTATGAACTTCTATCATTTTTAGCCATATTTCCCAAGCTGCCTCAGCTTGTGAAATTAACATATCTAAACCATTAATTGTTTTTGAATTTTGTCTTTCTGCTTTTTTTAAAAATATGGTTTTTTTAGGATTATATATTAAATCGATACAATAATGTTCACTTGAGAGTAATTGATAAGGTATATCTGGAGAAAAATTAATATATGGATATTGTCCTAATGGCGTAGTATTTATAAGTAATTTATAATCTTGTATATATTTTTTTAATTCTTGGTAGCCTAACATATTTTCTTTTGGACTTCTAGATACAATTTTATAAACAAACTCATTTTTTTTTAACACATATTCAATTGTACCAGAAACACTCCCTGATCCTAGTATTAACGCTTTCTTTTTTGTATGATGTATTTTTATTTTTTCCATTGTCTTTTGAAAACCAATGATATCTGTATTAAATCCAAATTTAATTTTTGTCTTTGGGTTTATGAAAACTGTATTAACAGCATTTGTGATGCTTGCAGCTTCATCAATTGAGTTCAGATAATCAATAATAGATTGTTTATATGGACGGGTCACATTAAATCCGATTAATTTTTCATGATTAATAAGATTATTGATGTCTTGGATGTTTTTTAATTCATAAAGAGCATATCTAAATTTATCTTGATTTGTTTGTTTAAACTTACTGTCAAAATATTCTTTTGAGTATGAATGTGATAGTGGTGAGCCAATTAAACCTAATTTATACATTTTGCTTATTATTTGCCCACTTTTCTATTGTAATAATTGTGATTACACCTACAAGAATCCAGATAATTAAGTATACATCAATGATATCGTTAAATTTTGGATAAGATAAGATATTAATTAATATATCATGATGTTCATCACTGTGTTTTTTCCAAGGCCATATGTATATTAATGAGCCTGAAATAAAACCTGCTAGTATAGCAAATAATATATTTTTTTTCTTTTTCATGAGCCATTTAATTAATCTACTAAAAGCCAAGACGCTTACTAGTTGTCCTAGTAAAAAGACACCTAATATCACAATAGAGTTAGTAATATCTACTTCTTTTTGACTAATTGTAAATACATTAGATAAATATGAGGAAAGATTTTGTATTGTGTCAATAAATAAGAGCTTATAATTCCCTAAAAGAACTAACAAATATGAACCAGATAGGCCTGGGACTAACATACCGACACCACCGACCATACCACAGATAAAAATAAATATTAAATTATTGTTTTCTTGACCAGGTGGTATAAAGATTAATATAATAGATAAAGCTAGTCCAATGCAAAAAAAAAGAGTTTCTTTATTACTCCATTTAGATATATGAAATATAATATATGGTATAGATCCTAATATAATGCCAAAAAAATAAGCCCATGTATGAGATGGATAATTAGTGAGAATCACATCCAATAAGTTTGCCATAAAAATAAAGCTGATTACAATCCCTATTGAAATAGATGTGATAAATTTTAAAGAAATATGATTATAAATTTTTTTGAAATCACAATTTTTTATAAGTGTCAATAGTTTTGTGTCAAAACGAGTGATTATATTTATAGATTTTTGATATATTCCTAATATAAATGCTAATGTTGCTCCAGATAATCCAGGTATAATATTGGCAATACCAATGATAATACCAATAATAATATTTTTTAAAAAAATCATTTAAAATTTTTTTCTGTTGATTGTACTTCCAGGTACGACTTATATCCTCCGCTTAAACTCCATACATTTTCAATGCCATGTATTTTATATAACATATAAACTACTGCTGCAGCACGTCTTCCACTTTGGCAGTATATTATTATTTTTTTATTAAGTTGAATTTTATCAATTGAGTTTAAAATATCTTCCATTGGTATATTAATAGCATCAAGGTGCCCATTTTCATATTCATAGTTCTCTCGAACATCAATAATTTGAATATCTTTTTTATCGATTTTGAATAAGTCTTGGATTGAAATTTCTCGCATTATTTCATAAAATTAAAGAATGTGTCTCCTCTTAATCCTAGTCTTAGGCATTCTAAAGGGATAATGTCATTTGTACTGATGTTTCCAAGATTGACATCAGCTCCTAATAGTGTGATAAAAAAAACCTGCTGTTTTTTCTTAGGAGCTTCCCATAGTATTTTGTCTTTTGGTATTTTAGTTAAAATCTCTTCAATTAAATCCGAACGAACCTCCCCACCACTTCTGTATAATCCAACGGTCCCACTTTCTCTTGCTTCTGCTATCACTTTCCAGGAACCTGCATCGAGTTCTTTAGACATGAGTTCAATCCATTTAGATGGAGCAATTATGTTGGTTGAACTTTTATATCCTACTTCAGAAAAAACACGTATTCCTTGCTTTGATAATAGGCTTATGTAATCGCATTTTTCACTGTGGTTAATATGTAAGCTTCCATCTGATATTTCGACAGTATCTAACTCTAATTTTTTTATATACTCAATATATTCGGAAAACATGTCTCGTGCTAAAAATGCTTCAAATAATGTGCCACCTAGATATACTTGAATATTATTATTTTTATATAGTTTTATTTTTTCTTTTGTATTATTAGTAATCATGGCAGTACCAAATCCAAGTTTAATAATATCAATAAAATCTTTACTGGAATCAATCATAGCTTGAGCCTCTTGAGTAGATAATCCTTTATCCATTACCATAGTTAACCCCTTCTTTCTAGGTTTGCAGGCTCTTTCAGGTATGTTGGGTAGTTGTATCATAATATTTATATATTAGTATAGTGCTTACAAAAGTATTAAAATGGTGTTATTCTTTAGCTATTACTGAAAAAAAGTTATTTACATTTGCTAGATTAAAATAATTTATGGTTTTAATTAAATCTATTTCTGGAGTAAGGGGTACAATTAATCAAAATTTTTCTGATGGTTTATCTAAAAATGAAATTATTCATTGTACTAATCAATTTGTTGATTGGTTAATTCAAGAATATAGTGATTGTAATCAGCTTTTTAGAATTGTTATTGGGAGAGATGGTAGGCTTAGTGGAGTAACAATATTAGACATTATCTTAAAAAAAATACAAGAAAAAGGTGTAGATGTGATAAATCTTGGTTTAACTACAACACCCTCTGTTCAATTAGCAATTCAAACAGAGGGTTGTGTAGGCGGCGTGATGGTTTCAGCTAGTCATAATCCTATGAATTGGAATGGTCTTAAATTACTCAATAATAAAGGTGAGTTTCTTTCAAAAATGCAAAGTTTACAAGTATTTTCTAAATCAGATTTTAAAAAAACTATATCTTCTAAGGGTCAGGTTTTCGATTTAGATTATAAAGAAAAACATATTACTTCTATTTTAAATTTAAAAGATATTAATATTGATGCGATTCGAAAGAAAAAATTTAAAATTGTAATAGATGGCATTAATTCATCTGGGTCTATTTATGTTCCGTATTTATTAAAAAAACTAGGTGTTCAGGTTATTAAATTAAATTGTAATCCAAATGGTGATTTTGCTCATGACCCTGAACCATTACCAAGAAATTTAAAAACATTATGCAATAAGGTGAAAGAAGAAAAAGCAGATTTAGGGATTGCAGTTGACCCTGATGTAGATAGACTTGTTTTTGTATGTGAAGATGGTTCTTTTTTTGGCGAAGAATATACAATTGTGGCTATTTCAAAATATGTACTTCAAAAAAACTCTAATACTAGTGTTGTATCTAATTTGTCAACAACCAAGGCGGTTATGGATGTAGCAAAAGAATTGAAAGCATTACATTTTGAATCTGCTGTAGGAGAAGTTAATGTTGTGGAATTAATGAAGGAAAAAAAATCAATTATTGGTGGAGAGGGTAGTGGTGGTATTATCTTTGCACCTTCTCATTATGGAAGGGATGCACTTGTTGGTATTGCTTTATTTTTAACATATTTAGCTGAATCTAATTACACTTTAACATATTTAAAATCCTCTTTGCCTTTTTATTTTATGGAAAAAGAAAAAATTGTTATTCCTAATAATTTCAACTTCAAGAACTATATTAATAATCAAATTAAATTATGTAAAGAAAATAATTTAGACTTTTTATTAATTGATGGAATTAAAATTTATTATGATTGTGGTAGTTGGTCCCATGTAAGAATTTCTAATACTGAGCCTATCATTAGATTAATTATAGAGTCATCAACACAGGCTACAGCTATTAATTTAAAAAGTAAATTAATTAAAAATATAATGACATATTTATAAAAAATAGATGTTATGAAGAAGGTATATTTAGATAATGCTGCTACTACTGCTTTAGATGATTTAGTAATGAAGAGAATGTTAGAGTCCATGAAAGAAAACTATGGCAATCCTTCATCTAATCATTCTTTTGGGCGTAAGAGCAAGGCTGCAATGGAAACTTCAAGAAGGACGATAGCAACTCTATTAAATGCAGAGCCTTCAGAAATTTTTTTTACTTCAAGTGGTACAGAAGCAGATAATATGGCCATTAGAGGGGCTGTCAGAGATGCGGGAGTTAAACATATTATTACATCTAAAATTGAACACCCTGCTGTGTTAAATACTGTACAACATCTATTAAGAAAAAATAAGGTAACAGTAGATTACGTAAATACTAATTCTTTGGGTGAGGTAGACATTAATCATCTTAAAAAACTTTTATTAAAAAATAATAATGTTTTAGTTAGTTTAATGCATGGAAACAATGAGATTGGCAATTTATTAGATTTAGCTTTAGTAAGTAAAATATGCAAAGAAAACAATGCTTTATTTCACTCAGATACTGTACAAACAATAGGTCATTATGAATTTGATTTAAAAAAAATAAGTATTGATTTTTTGACTTGCTCAGCACATAAATTTCATGGACCTAAAGGTGTGGGGTTCTTGTATATTAATAAAGATGTTAATATTACGCCACTAATTCATGGAGGTTCGCAAGAACGAAATATGCGTGGTGGCACAGAATGTCTTTATGGTATTGTAGGACTTTCACAAGCTATGGAGGTTGCATATAAGGACCTGACGAAGCATAGAAAGCATATAGAAAAATTAAAAACACATATGATTAGTCAGATAAAAGAGAAGTTACCATTTTCGTCATTTAATGGCCTTTCTGATTCTTTGGATAAGAGTTTGTATACTGTGCTAAGTGTTTCTTTTCCTCAAGATGACTTTGGTAATCTTTTATTATTTAATTTAGATTTACTTGGTGTTTCATGCTCAGGAGGTAGTGCATGTAGTTCGGGAAGCATTAGTCAGTCGCATGTAATTTCTGAAATTGCAACTCAAGGAGGTCCGATAGTTCGTTTCTCTTTTGGCAAGTTTAATACAATGCAAGATATAGATTTTGCAATTAATCAACTAGTTAGTTTATTTAGTTAGTAATACTGCAATCTTCTGACTTTAGATATATATTTTGCTAATCTTATAACTTGTTTGGTGTATCCAAATTCATTATCATACCATATATATAGTATCATATTTTTTTTGTTATTTGCGACAATTGTTGCAGGTGCATCAAAAATAGCAGATCCTTCAGAACCAATAATATCGTTTGATACTAATTCTGTATTCATAGAGAATTTAATTTGGTTGACTAATGGACCTTCTAGTGCAGCCTTTCTAATTAATTCATTAATTTTTTCAGATGTAATATCTTCTTTAACTTTTAAATTAATAATTGCTAATGAACCATTTGGAGTAGGTACCCTAATTGCATTTGCAGTTAATTTATTTTTTAATGCAGGAATTACTTTGGTTACTGCTTTTCCAGCCCCTGTAGATGTGATGACCATATTAATGGCTGCAGATCTTCCACGTCTACTTTTTGAATGCATATTGTCTAACAAATTTTGATCGTTTGTATATGCATGTACAGTTTCAATATGTCCGCTTTCAATGTCATAATGATTGTTAATTACTTTTAATATTGGTGCAATCGCGTTAGTAGTACATGATGCAGCAGAAATAATTTCATCTTCTACTAAATTAATGTCATGTTGATTTACACCATAAACAATATTTGGGATACCTGCTCCTGGTGCAGTCAATAAAACTTTAGTTATTCCATCTAACTCTAAATGTTGTTTGAGGCTATCATAATTTTTATAAACTCCTGTGTTATCAATTAATAAGGCATCATTGATACCATATTCTTTCAATTGATGTTTTGTTTCATTATCAAAGAATTGTATTTTTTGCCCATTGATTACTACTGAGAGCTCTTTTTCATCAAGTTCTATTGAGCTTGAAAATGTTCCATGTACTGAGTCTTGTCTTAACATTGAACATCTTTTCTGTAGAGATTTAGCATCTATTTTTCTTAAAATGACACCTTTTAATCTTAATTGTTGTCCCTTGCCCGCTTGTTTGATTAATTCTCTTGCACATAGTCTTCCAATTCTACCGAAACCATATAATATAACATCTTTGGATTGTTGCTTTTTTTTGTCTGAATTGATTATAAAATCAATTTTTTGATTTAAAAAATCTGTTTGATTAGTGTAGTTGTTTTTTTCTATAGCATATTCATATGTTAATTTCCCAATATCAATTTTAGCCGGTGCTAGATTGAGTGTAGTAAGTATATTTGCTATTTGTGAAGAGTCAAAAATGCTAATAGGCTTTTTCACAAAATTAGTTGCATATTGATGGATTCGAAGTATATCAGATACATTTTTGTCAATTAAATGTTTTCTGAAAAGTACTAATTCCACACCTTTATTATATAGCAACTTACTAACTGAGCTAATTAAGTCAGTTGCTGCTTTTTCTTCAGCAATAAATTCTTCAAACTTTTGAGAGTATTCTTGTGTCATTCTTTGTAAATATTCTATCAAAATCAAAAATAGAAAACTAATCTAAAATAAAGTAGTTTTATATATTTATTTTTGTAAAATAATATATGTAATAGTAAGTGATAGATTTTTTCAAATATAATTCTGCTGGTAATGACTTTATAATTATTGATAACAGGAAGAAAGTTTTTCCTTTATTTTCTGATTATATTAAAAAATTATGTGATAGAAAGTTTGGTGTTGGTGCAGATGGTTTTATTTCACTAGAATCTCATGCTACTGCTAATTATTTTATGAATTATTTTAATTCAGATGGTGTTAAGTCATCTTTTTGTGGGAATGGTAATATGTGTTGTTCACATTTAGCTCAGCATTTAAATATTCTTTCAGAAGAAAATAGTGGTTTTTTTGCCACCAGAGAGGGTGTTTTTAAAAACCGGGTCAATAATCATTATGTGTCAATAAATATGCCGAATGTTTTAGATGTTCAAAAAATTGATAATCATAGTTTAATTAACACAGGGTCTCCACATTATATTATATTTACAAATAACCTTGATAATATAGATGTGTTTCAAGAAGGTTGTTTAATTAGATATTCAGAACCTTTTAAAAAAGAAGGTGTAAATGTAACATTTATTCAAGTATCGAAAAAAACAATTTATATAAGAACATATGAAAGGGGTGTCGAGGCAGAGACTTTGTCATGTGGGACAGGAGTAGTTGCATCTGCTATTGCATATTATTTAAAATATAACATTCAAACAGACCGCCTTTGTTTAAAAGTTCATACTCGTGGTGGTATATTAGATGTGTCTTTTAACTATAATCACCAAAGTGGTGTGTTTTCAGAAATAACCTTGTCCAATAAAGTCAGTATGGTATTTAAGGGTGAACTTCCTAGCTATTAAATAGTTCTTAGATGAAGCATTATTTTATTGTATTATTATTATTATTATGTTCTTGTAAAAATCAAAGCAACAGATTTTTAAATGTACAAAACGACATTGACTATATCGGCTTAAATCAGTGTGCTTCTTGTCACTCAAGTCAGTATGAATCGTTTACACAAACAGGTATGGGTAAATCTTTTAGACCTGCTTTAAAGCAATATAGCTCAGCAATATTTAATGAAAAGTTATATGATGATTCTACTTTTTTTTGGTATAACCCTATATGGGAAGATGACAGTTTATATATTGAAGAATATAGTCTCAATAATGGAGATACTATGCATTATTTGAAAGCTCATGTAGATTATATTATTGGATCGGGACATCACACAAATTCACATTTAATTAGTAATAATGGCTATTTATATCAAGCTCCTTTTACATATTATGTTCAAGACTCTATACTTGATTTTCCACCCGGTTTTGAAGACAATCAGAATACTAGATTTTCGAGAAAAATGGGATTGGAATGTGTTGCTTGTCATAATGCCTTCCCTGACTTTGTATTAGGTTCAGAAAATAAATATCAATATTTGCCCAATGGAATAGATTGTGAAAGGTGTCATGGTCCAGGTCAACTTCATGTTGAAAATATTAGCAAAGGTAATATTATAGACACCAGTAAACATATTGATTATTCTATTGTAAACCCAAAACACTTGTCAATAGAACTACAAAATGATATTTGTGCCAGATGTCATCTTCAAGGTAATTCTGTTTTACAGCCAGACAAGTCATTTTTTGATTTTAAACCAGGAATGTATTTAAGTGAAGTTATGGATGTGTATCTTCCAAGATTTAGCGGAGGAGAAAATGATTTTATTATGGCTTCTCACTTTGATAGGATGAAGTTAAGTGAGTGTTACATATCTTCTAATGAGGCAATGTCTTGTGTTAACTGTCACAATCCACATCACTCTGTTAAAAATATGCCACCAGATTATTTTAATAACAAGTGTTTGGATTGTCATTCTAACATGAGTTGTAGTGAGGATGAAACAAAAAAAAAAGATTTGGGTAATGATTGTGTGTTATGTCATATGCCTAACTCTAAAACTATTGATATTCCTCATGTTACTATTACAGATCATAAAATAGGTATTTTCAAAGAAAATAATAATTTAGAAAAGAATGAAAGTAAAGATTTTCTAGGTTTAGCTTGCGTTAATAATGAGTCGCCAAGTAATGAGAGTATCATTCAAGCATATCTGCAACAATATGAGCGATTTGAGCCTAGAGAATACTATTTAGATTCAGCATTATTATATTTAAATAAAATCGATTCATTAAGTCATGTTGGAGTATATGTGAGTTTCTACTATTTTTTTCTTAGGAATGATTTTGATAATATTATTCAAAAGGTTATGAGAATAGGTGTTGATAATTTATTGAACAAGTATTTATTTAAAAAAGAATTTAGTAATAAAGATGCTTGGACTTCCTATAGGATTGGAGAAGCTTTTGTCCACAAGAATGATTTTACTAATTCAATTTACTTCTATCAGAAAGCGATTGAGCTAGCACCTTATAATTTAGAATTTAGAAATAAATATGGCGTTGCTTTATTTCATCAAAACAAATTACAATTTGCAATAGATGAATTTAAATTTATTATTAATGAGGATAGTAAATACATCTCTGCTTATGCTAATTTAGGTTATTGTTATGATTTATTAAACAACCATAATGATGCTTTAATGTATTATAATTATGCTTTAGAATTAAATCCTTATCATGAAAAAACTCTTCTTAATAAGGCACGTTTGTTATGGCTTGATAATAAGAAAAAAGATGCTTTTATTTGTATTGACAAATTAAGACAGATTAACCCTAATAATCCTGATTTAATTAATTTAATGAATATTATAAATGCAATATAAAATTTCATTTTTTTTAAGCTTAGCATTAATTATATTAACTTTTTCTTTTCTAAAGTATCAGTATTTTGACAAGCAAATTTTAACTCAAGATTATGCTTTTTTTATCCCTACAGACACTAATTTTGAAGAATTAAGTAATCATTTACATCAAATTGCTTATCCTTTGCATCCAATTTCTAAATTATTTTTAGAGTCTTTTATTTCTAAAAAAAGACTTGAGTATTGGTTTCGTCCAGGTAGATATCTATTGTCAAAATCATTTTCATTGAATGATGTTATTAATAAGTTGAGATCTCGTTCTCAAGACCCTGTTGATATTACTTTTAATAGTATGGATAATGTTGATTCATTCTTTGGAATTATAAGTCAAAAATTAGAATTAGATTCAATTACGTTAAAAAATTATATAGACTCAATTAATTTTGTTCCAGACAGTTTTTATTTTATATTAATCCCTAATACATATGAGTTCTTTTGGAATATCTCAGCAAAAGATTTGATTGAGAGAATGCATAGCGAGTATGATAAGTTTTGGACTAACGATAGACTAAGATTATTGGAAACTATTCATCTGTCTAAGAATGATGTGTTTATACTAGCATCTATTGTAGATAAAGAAGCTAGTCATTTTGATGAGATGCCTAGAATTTCTGGTTTATATTTAAATCGATTAAGAGAAGGTTGGCCTTTGGCGTCCGATCCTACAATTTTATATATTTTGCGCCAAAAATCTAGTCAAATTATTCGACGTGTACGGAATAAACATATTGATAGTACAAAAGATTCAAGATTTAACACATATTACCATAAAGGACTGCCTCCTAAGCCAATTTGTATACCTAGCTTTCAAGCTTTGGAAGCGGTTTTATCACCTGAAAAACATGCTTATATGTATATGTGCGCTAGACCAGATAGATCTGAATATCATAATTTTTCTAAAACATATATCGAACATAAAAAAAATGCATCGCAATTCCATCGTTGGTTAGATAAGAGAAAAATATATTAAAATTAATTATATTTGTGTTTTGTTCTTTTCAAATATTGTTTAACATGAGTTGCCTTATCGCTTTCTTTTTTTGAAAGAGGAAAGTCCGGACAATATAGAGAGCCATACTTCCTAACAGGAAGGGTCTTTAGGAATAGAGATACAGATAGTGCCACAGAAAATAACCGCCATTTTGGTAAGGGTGAAAAAGTGAGGTAAGAGCTCACTACTTTTAATAGTGATATTAAATTTGGGTAAACCTTATGGATTGAAAGATCAAATATACCAGGAATACAATTGTATTAAGAGTTTCTCGCTCGATCCTGGAGGGTAGATCGATTGATTATATTAGTGATAATATAACTAGATAAATGATAAGGGTCTTTAGTAATAGAGATACAGAATCCGGCTTATAGACTGCATGTGATTTAAGAGGAGAACTTTGTTCTCCTCTTTTTTTATCCTTCAATTTCAAATAGGTATTTTTCTGCATCTAGTGCCGCCATACAACCACTGCCAGCAGCTGTAATTGCTTGTCTATATATTGAATCTTGTGCATCGCCACTCGCGAAAACACCCGGAAGATTTGTTAGAGAGCTATTAGGTTTAGTTAATAAATATCCTACTGAATCCATATCTAATTGTCCTTGAAATATTTTTGTATTTGGAGTATGTCCAATTGCTAAAAAAAACCCTGTGGCATCTAATACTTTCTCTATATTTTGTTTATTGTCTAATACTTTAATTGCATTGACAGTTTTATCCCCCATAACCTCTATAGTTTCATGATTAAAAAGCACGTCTAAATTTTCAGTATCTAATACTCGTTTTTGCATAATTTGTGATGCTCTCATTTTATCTTTCCGAACCAATAGATAGACTTTTCTACATAATTTTGCTAAATATGTTGCTTCTTCAGCTGCTGAGTCTCCTCCTCCTACCACTACTACATCTTGATTTTTAAAGAAAAAACCATCACAAACTGCACATGCAGAAACACCAGAACCCATAAACTTTTTCTCAGATTCTAAACCTAGGTATTTTGCAGATGCACCTGTTGAAATAATGACAGTTTTAGCATTAAAAGTAGTTTTATTATCAACAATAACTTTATGATGCCCTCCTTTTTGACTAGAGAACTCAACTTCTGTAACTGTTCCATACATGATTTCTGTGCCAAATCTTTCTGCTTGTTTCTTAAAATCCTCCATCATTATCGGCCCTGTTACACCCTCTGGGTAGCCTGGATAATTTTCCACATCATTTGTGGTCGTCAATTGTCCTCCCGGCTGAATCCCTTGAATTAATAGTGGTGATAAGTTGGCTCTAGAAGCATAAATGGCAGCTGTATAGCCGGCAGGTCCTGAGCCTATAATTAAACATTCAATCAATTTCATATTTTTTCCATTTTTTAAAACTAAAATTAATCTATAAGTATAAACCAATTTCTTATTATATATTTGCATCGATTATGTTATCGATAATTAAATAAATTTTGAATAAACATACACCATTTTATTCTTTACACCAGTCATTAAATGCAAAAATATTACCATTTGCTGGCTATTTGATGCCAATTCAATATAAGGGTGTTAATTTTGAGCATAATCACGTACGAAACTGTGTTGGGGTTTTTGATGTATCGCATATGTCTCAAATTACAATTAAGGGCCCTAAGTCGATTTCCTTTCTTCAAAACATAACTACTAATGATGTTTCAAAATTAATTGATGGTAAAGTTCAATATACTTGTATGTTGAATAATGATGGTGGTATTATTGATGACCTGCTATTATATAGGTTTACGCAAGATTATTTTATGTTGGTTGTCAATGCATCAAATGCAGATAAAAACATAAAATGGCTACATACTCATAATAATTTTGGTTTGGACATTAAAGATATTACTGAATCAAGAGGTATTTTAGCTATTCAGGGACCAAAAGCTCATTCAATTTTAAAAGATTTAACGGATTTAAATTTAAATAGAATCCCGTATTATAATTTTAAAGTCGGAAAAATAGCTAATTGTCCAGATGTTATTATATCTAATACTGGTTATACTGGTTCGGGTGGTTTTGAATTATATGTGCCAAGACAACATGCAGCTAAGATATGGCAAGATTTATTTTTTCATAATAGTATTTTGCAGCCTATTGGTTTGGCAGCAAGAGATACTTTAAGACTAGAAATGGGCTATTGTCTCTATGGAAATGATATTAATGAAGAAATATCACCAATACAAGTAGGACTTTCATGGATAGTTAATATGCAAAAAGATTTTATAGGTAAAGAGGTACTTGCTCAACAAATTAAACAAGGAGTATCTTCTAAGCTTATTGCTTTTAAATTAACTGAGAGAGGTGTTCCAAGAAAAGGGTATAAAATTGCCAATAAGCAAGGAGATATTATAGGAGAGGTAAGCTCAGGAACCATGTCACCTTCTTTGAAAGTAGGTATTGGAATGGGATTTGTTTTAGTCAGAGAATCTAGTGTTAATAACCATATTTTTATTCTGATACGAAACCATCAAATTAGAGCAAAAATTATTAAGTTGCCATTTTATGAAAAATAACCGTCAAATTGATATATGTTTCACTCCTAACATGATTAATCTATTTGATTTGTCGAATAAACAAGTTGTGATTATTGATGTTTTTAGAGCTACATCTGCCATGTGTGTATTTTTGAATAATGGTGGCAATAGAGTGATTCCTGTTCATAGTGTGCAGAAAGCAGAAAGTTTTAATCATGTTAATAAAGAAGAATTTTTGCTTGCAGCTGAACGAAATGGGCAGGTTGTGAAGGGATTTGATTTAGGTAACTCACCATTATCATATCATGGTAAAGATTTCACTAATAAATCATTGGTAATTACTACTACAAATGGTACTATGGCTATTGAAAAAGCAAGAGATTTATGTCATGGTATGTTATTAGCGTCATTTTTGAATATTAGTGTGGTTGCTAATTATCTTACATCTCAACTTAATCAAGATATATTAATTATATGCTCAGGTTGGAAAGATAGAGTTTGTATTGAAGATTGTATATTAGCGGGGTTATTGTCTAAAGAATTATTATCTACTAATTATTTTCAATCAAATTCAGATTCTGTTTTAATTTCGGAAGGGCTATATAATTCTAATTATGCTTTATTAAACTCTTCTTCCTATGTTAAAAGAATGGGTGTTCAAAAAAATACTGATTTAAAAAAAGACATTGAATATTGTTTACAAAAAGATATTATGAATACTATACCTATTTGGAATTTTGATAAATATGGCTCGTTTAGTTCTATAGTCTATGATAAATAACACACATATATGGTTTTAAAATATGTTCCTAAAGAAGATATTAACAATTATCCTTTAATTGAGTTTAATGGAAATATTCATTTAATAGATGATGAAAAAGAACTTCTCAGTCATATTGATTATATCTTAAGACATGATGTTATAGGTTTTGACACAGAAACAAAACCTTCATTTAAAAAAGGTGTAATTCATTCAATATCTTTACTACAGCTTTCAGTTAAGGATGATGTTTATTTATTAAGATTAGATAAAATTGGTTTGCATAAAAAAATCATTAAAATTTTAACTAATCCCGATATTATAAAAGTGGGTATAGATGTGAAAAATGATTTATTAGGTTTAAAAAAGATACATTCTTTTCAAGAATCTGGTTTTATTGATTTGAACGTATTGGCTACTAATAAGGGCTTTAAGAGTATAGGTGCAATAAAATTATCTATTATGTTGTTAGGTTTTAGGATTAGCAAAAAACAACGACTTAGTGATTGGTCTGCTAATAAATTGACACATGCACAAATGAATTATGCTGCTATTGATGCTTGGATATGTCCAAAAATACTAGCATCTTTTTCTGATAATTTATTGTTTCCTTGATATACGAAACTCCAATTTTTTTTGCAAAATCCGTATACTTTTTTTTAATTCTCTTTTTAAAAACCCCATTCCTTTATATGTTCTAACATATCTAGGGTTAGGTTTTTCTAATTGTATTAGATTATGATCACACAAAACCAGCGCATTAAATTTCATTTTACCTGGATTTTTACCCATATATGCAGTAAAAAAATGTCTTTTTATTTTATCTAAATCTTTTTGAGGTATTTTATCTCTATTACTATTTAAAAAAACATTACTAAAATTATTAGCAAGTATTTCTTTTGAATACTGTGCTAAAAAAAAATACACAGGACATAGTGACCATTCGTTTTTAAAGTCTTGAATAATCTTATTGTTTAAATCAGTTTGTTTTTTTTGTGTTTGATATGCACTTAATGTGTCTCCATTATCTAAATAGTAATTAATTAAATGCTCATTGCTTTGAAGCCTTATTAATAGGGCACTATTCTGCATGTCATATACAGTATTTTGCGCAAGATTGGTTATTGTAGTCCCAAACATTAAAATACAAAAAATAATATTTTTTTTCATTTGCTATAAATATATTAAATTAATTGTTTTAAAACACTTTATGATATGGCTAGAATAAAACTCCATTTGCCTAAAATTGTACATTTTAACACTCAATTAACATTAAGAGTTTATGATTTAAATTATGGTGCACATATGGGTAATGATTCTGTGTTAAGTATTGTTCATGAAGCGCGATTAAGATTTCTAAAATCACTAAATGTAACAGAACGTGATTTTTATAATTGTTCTTTATTAATGTCAGATAGTGCTGTTGTTTATAAAAGAGAAGCATTTTATGGGGATGTTTTGAGTATTGATGTTACAGTTTCTGAATTGTATGAATATGGATTTGAACTTTTCTATTTAATTAATAATATTAGGAGTAATTTTGAAGTTGCTAGAGTAAAAACGGGGATAGTGTGTTTTAGTCATATTGAGAAAAAAATTCAAAAACTACCCTTAGAGTTTAAAGATACTTTTTCATAGAATTGATGATAAGTATGTTGTTTTTGTGATAGTTTTGTTTTTTTCTTTTTGATTTTTTTTTGATACAATTATTATTATTGATAATTTCATAATATCATTCATTTTGTATTTTTTTAGAATTCATTATTAGAGTATTGTGAAATATTTTTTAGAATTTTCTTTTTTTTTCATTCTTGTCTTTTGCTTGTCTTCTTCTCAAGCCCAAAACACACATATTAATGATGTGATTCCTTTTAATAGTAATAATCATACACACTGGGTTGATAGCATTATGAAGACATTATCTGTAGATCAAAAGATAGCGCAATTATTTATGATAGCTGCTAATAGTAGGGAGTCTAATGAATTATATTATCAAAAAATAGATAGTCTGATAATGCATTATGATTTAGGTGGTGTTATTTTTTTTCAATCTGGACCTAATGAACTTAAAAATCTTCTTGACAGATATAATCGTGTTTCTAATTTGCCTTTATTAACATCTATTGACGCAGAATGGGGGTTGGGCATGAGATTAGATAGTGTTGAATTATTCCCATGGATGATGACACTGGGGGCCATTCAAGATGATAATGCAATATATGATTTTGGTTTTGAAGTTGCAAGCCAATTAAAATCATTAGGTGTGCACATAAATTTCGCTCCTGTTTTAGATGTTAATAATAATCCTAATAATCCTATTATTAATAGAAGATCATTTAGTTCAGACGTAGATATTGTCTCTAACAAGGCACTTGCTTATATGAAAGGAATGCAAGATAATGGTGTTTTAGCGTGTGGCAAGCATTTTCCAGGACATGGTGATACAGATGTAGATTCACATAAAGGTTTGCCAGTATTAAATCATGATATGGAAAGATTAGATTCATTAGAGTTGAAGCCATTTCAATATTTAATTCAGCGGGGATTAGGGGGTGTCATGATTGCTCATATGAATTTGCCATTAATTGACACTTTACAGATTCCTTCTTCATTTTCTAGCCAAATTATTAAGGGTTTATTAAAAGAAAAAATGGCTTTTAAGGGTTTAATTATTAGTGATGCTTTGAATATGGGTGCTTTGTCTGAATATACAAATCCAGGTACAATAGAATTGAATGCTTTTTTAGCAGGTAATGATATTTTGCTATGTCCGAATCAGAATAATATCATGCAATCTATTGAGTTAATAAAAAGCGTAGTTACTACACAACCAATGTTAATGAGTCAACTTAATAGTAGTTGTAAAAAAATATTAATGACTAAAAAATGGGCTGGAGCATTTAATTCGAGACCTGTTCAGCATCATAAGATAAGCTTAATGACGGAAGAGTCTAATTATATTAATCATAAATTATCTAAAAATGCTATTACTGTATTAAAAAATAAAAACAATTTAATTCCTTTACTTGACTTAGATTCATTAAACATAGCATATGTTTCATTGGGTAACGATAGTGGTACGGTCTTTTATAATAGACTAAATAGTTATATGCCTGTAGAGCGGTATAGTTATAATAATCATACCGACTCACTATTAAATAAATTAAATTCTTATGATATAGTCGTTTTAGGATTACATTATGCAAACAATAACTTTTGGGAGAGGCATGTTGTAAGTCATCAAGACAGTATTTTTGTTTCAGAATTATGTGATAAAAATAAAACTATTGTTAATATTTTTGGACATCCTAAATTACTAAATTCATTACCCGTAGATGCTGCTGATGGAATCATACTGTCATATCAAAACTCATCTTATTTTCAAGATTTAACAGCTCAATTAAACTTCGGATCTATTGGTGCTAGTGGAAGGTTATCTGTGGCTACTAATCAATTCCCAGTTAGTTCAGGGCTAGACATTTTTGCACCAAGAAAATTTGAATTTGTGATGCCGTTGGATGTTGGCATGAATTTAGACTCTCTCAATAAAATTGATTCAATTGTACAATTGGCTATTCAAGATCAAGTAATGCCTGGATGTCAAATTGTTGTGGCTAGGCATGGCAAAATATTTTATAGTAAATCTTTTGGTTTTCACACATATGACTCTATAGAGAGTGTGCAAGATTTTCATTTATATGATATTGCATCTATTACGAAGATAGCTGCAACTGCTCCTATACTAATGAATTTAGTAGATAAAAGATTAATTAAATTAAAGAAAAAGTTGAAAAGTTATGATTTTTTTACCTCGAATTCAGATAAGAAAAATATTAAAATAATAGATTTATTAGCACATCAAGCGCAACTATATCCTTGGATTCCTTTTTGGCAATTTTATACAGGTGATAATAAGAGTTTACAGAACCCTGCTTTTTCTGATAATTTCTCTCAAAAGTATAATTTAAAAGTTGCAAATAATTTATTCTTTAACTCGAATTACATAGATAGTGTTTATAAGATAATTTTTGATTACCCTCTTTTAGAGAAAAAGGAGTATAAATATAGTGATCTCGGTTTTTATATTTTACAAGATTTGGTAGCATCTAAATTATCAATGAGTATAGAGGATTATTTATATAATTATGTTTATGCTCCTATTGAAGCTTTTAGAATTACATATAATCCGTTAAATAAATTCCCCTTATCTCATATTATACCTACAGAGGATGACAGGTATTTTAGACATCAGTTAGTTAGGGGTTATGTTCATGATCAAGGGGCGGCTTTATTTGGTGGAGTGGCATTGCATGCTGGTCTTTTTTCCAATGCGATTGATCTGATGAAATTAATGCAATTATATTTAGATGATGGTTTATATATGGGACATAGTATTATACCATCAAAACGTATTCGTCAATTTACTACTGCACATTTTGAGAAATATGGTAATAGAAGAGGACTTGTTTTTGATAAACCTAGTATTAATTCTGAAGAACAAGGTCCTACTTGTGATTCTATATCAGTGAGAAGTTTTGGTCATTCAGGTTTTACAGGAACTTTATCTTGGGTTGATCCAGATAAAGAATTAATTTATATCTTTTTATCAAATGCAAGAGTTTATCCCAATGGAAATAATACCAAATTGTTAGATCAAAATATAAGAACTGAGATACAGAAAATAATTTATCAATCTTTGTTGTAATCTGCTTATGAGATTTTTTTATTTTTTTGTATGTATGATGTCATTTATTACTTTATCTCAGAATAATTTCACAGATTTAAATGGCTTAAAACAAGGGTATTGGAAATTATTTTTTCCCTATAATTCTTCAGATAGTTTGGTTTCAGAAGAAGGTTTATTCTCCAATAATATGGAAGAAGGTCTTTGGATTAAGTATCATGATAATGGAAATATACGTGAAATTGTTAACTATAATAATGGTAAATTAGAAGGATTAAGGTTAGTGATTCATAAAGCAGGAAGAGTTGAAGAGCAAGAGTTCTTTAAAGATGGTAAATATGATGGTAAGCAAATATATTTTTACAATACAGGAAAAATTAGTATGAAAGGTTATTATAATCATGGATTTAAAGAGGGAGAATGGTTAAAATACTATACAAATGGCATAAAACAGTCTTCTGTTTATTATGTAAATGGTATTAAACAAGGTTTGTCAAAATGGTATTTCGATAATGAGCAATTAAGTATACAGTATCTGTATGATAATGGGATGATTGAAGATACGGTATATGCGTATCATAAAACTGGGGATATCAAATCAAAATTATCTTATTTAAATAATAAACTGCACGGAGAGAGTGTATATTATTATCCGTCTGGAAAAATTAAAGAAAAAGGTTTTTTTTTCAAAGACCAAAAACATGGTGATTGGTTTAGATATGATTCACTTGGTTATCAAATAGATTGTGTACAATACAAAAAAGGTATTTTGAAATGAAAAGTATAGGTATTGTTTGTTATCCAACTTTTGGTGGTAGTGGTATTATAGCATCTGAGCTTGGACGTGGTTTATCCAAAAATTATAATATACATTTTATCTCATATAAAAAGCCAGTGAGATTTGACCCTACTAATCATAATTTTTATTATCACAAAGTTAATGTTCCTCTTTATCCTTTATTTGAATACCCCCCTTATGAGCTAGCTTTAACAACAACTATAGTTGAGGTAGTTAAAAAATATAATTTAGATATAATTCATGTTCATTATGCAATTCCTCATGCTTATGCTGCTGTTAATGCTCAACAAATCTTATTAGATCAAAATATTAAAATTCCCATTATTACTACTTTGCATGGTACTGATATTACTTTAGTAGGAAAAAGTCCTGATGTTATTTCTGCCGTAAACTATGCTATTAATAAATCTTCTATGGTGACGACGGTATCAGAAAGTTTAAAATTGGATACTTTAAAGTATTTTGATATAAAACAAGATATCAAGGTTATTCCTAATTTTATTGATATTAAAAAATCTTCATTTGTGTCTAAAAAAAATCATCAAAAGAAGATTATACATATATCTAATTTTAGACCTGTAAAAAGAGTATTAGATGTAATACGTGTATTTGATCATATTTCTAAAAAAATCCCTGCTGAATTAGTTTTGATTGGAGATGGACCTGATTTTCAAAAAGCTAAAATATTAGCAAATAAGAAAGGGTTGAAGACTAAAATTGATTTTGTGGGAAAAAGTCGTAAAATAAATGAGGCATTGATACATGCAGATTTATTTATACTACCATCTGAATCAGAGAGTTTTGGTTTAGTGGCTTTAGAGGCCATGTCTTTTGGTGTGCCTGTGATTGCAACTTCTTCTGGTGGTATTGAAAGTCTTGTTATCAATAACAAGAATGGTTATACATGTAAGGTTGGTGATATTTCTGATATGAGTTCTAAGGCAATTGGCTTACTACTAGATCAAGTATTATATGAAAAGATGAGTGCTAGTGCTTATGATACAGCAAAAAAATATGATATTACACGTATCCTTCCTATGTATGAGTCTTGTTATCTTAGTTTACTAAGTTAGCCCCCAACTCTTTTTGCCTTATAACCTTGTTTTTGTAGCATTTCCAGCACTTTCTCTTGCCATTTACCCTGAACTATTATTTCATTATCTTTAACACTTCCACCTGTACCGAAAGATGTTTTGATTTTTTTTGATAATAGTCCTAATTCCATTGGGCTACCTGGAAAATCTTTAATAATGGTAACTCCTTTTCCTTTTCTGCCTTTTTTTTCAAAGCACACAGAGATCATAGATTGGCTTTGATATTGAGTGCTATTATCAAGGGGTTCTATATTTAGATTTGGATTTGTAGAATAAACTAATCCGTCTTTTTTCATTTCTTTAGTCCTAGTTCTTTAATTCTTTCCTCTAAGAATGCACCCGCAGATATGTCAGTGTATTTTTTGGGATTTTTTTTATCTATGCAATTTTGAAGGCAGTTTAAAGACATTTCAGATCTAGGATGCATAAAGAAAGGGATTGAAAATCTGGGTTTATGCCATTCGCTCTTAGGTGGATTAATTACTTGATGGATAGAGGAGTGTAATTTGTCATTAGTTAGTCTTGACATCATATCTCCAATATTTACTACAACTTGATTAGGGAGCGCTGTCACTCCAATCCATTCTCCTTTTCTCGTTTGGACCTCTAATCCAGATGCACTTGCTCCCATAAGTATGGTAATTAAATTGATGTCACCATGCGCGGCAGCTCTTACGGCCCCTTTGGGTTCAGTTTGAATAGGGGGATAATGTATTGCTCTAAGAATACTATTGCCACCTATTACTTTTTTGTCAAAATAATTTTCATCAAGATTTAGATACAGCGCTATGGCTTTTAGTATGTTGACACCTGTTTCTTCTAGTTTACTAAATACATCTCTCCCAATTTTATTAAAACCAGGTAGTTCATTACATTGTACATTTTTTTCATATTCATGGTATAATGGGTCTTTTTTTGATAATTCTTGCCCAAAATGCCAGAATTCTTTTAAATCAGATTTTTTTGAACCTTTAGCAGTTTCTCTCCCAAAAGAAACATATCCTCTTTGTCCATTTAGTTCTTCTTTTTCATATTGTAGTTTTTTTTCTATTGGAAGGTTGAAGAATTTCTGTACTTCTTTATATAATTCTAATTCTATTGTATTATTTAAGCCATAATTCCTCAATGAGAGGAATCCAACATCTGAGTAGGCTTTTCCTAAATCTGAAACAAACTTTTCTTTTTTAGTTTTGTCATGACTTTTAAAATCATTTAAATCTAGAGATGGGATTTTTTTAATTGACGACATACTTGATTCTTTATTTTTAATAATTATTCAGCACCTAATTATCGCAAAATTAAATATTTATTATATAATTTTGGGTGAAATGAAAATTAATTATAACAAGGCTAATATAAAAAATGATATTCTAATTGACCTTTATAAGTCAATGCTGAAGTCAAGAATGATTGAGGAGAAAATGCTTCTTTTATTGCGTCAAGGTAAAATTTCAAAGTGGTTTTCTGGTATTGGTCAAGAAGCAATCTCAGCAGCAGTAACTAATGCATTAAATCAATCTGATTTCATTTTGCCAATGCATAGAAATTTAGGTATTTTTACAGGAAGAGGGGTTCAGCTTTCTCAACTTTTTGCTCAATTTCAGGGGAAAAAGTCTGGTTTTACCAATGGTCGTGACAGATCTTTTCACTTTGGTTCAATTAAACATAATATAGTAGGAATGATATCTCATCTTGGGCCTCAGATGGGTGTCGCAAGTGGTATTGCTTTAGCAGATTTATTAACTAATAATAATCATGTATGCTTGGTTTTTACTGGAGATGGAGGAACAAGTGAGGGGGATTTTCATGAAGCATTGAATGTGGCTTCAGTATGGTCTTTGCCAGTTATCTTTTTGGTTGAAAATAATGGTTATGGCTTGTCAACTCCTACTAATGAACAGTACCATTGTAAACAATTATCAGATAGAGGACAGGGTTATGGTATGGCTTCCTGTACTATTGATGGTAATAATGTAATTGAGGTTTTTGAGACACTTAAAAATATTTCTAATGATATTCGTAAAAATCCTAAACCCTTTTTGATAGAGTGTAACACTTTTAGAATGAGAGGGCATGAAGAAGCATCCGGAGTTAAGTATGTTCCTAAAGAATTATTAGATAAATGGTCATTAAAAGATCCTGTTAAAAACTTCGAGTTATTTATTATTAAAAATAACCTTTTAAATTCTAATAAAATTGAATCTTATAAAAGTGTTATTCAAACTGAGATAGATGATTCTTTAGCTAAGGCTTTCTCAGAACCGGAAGTTCAGGTGGATGAAATTTTTGAATTAGATAGTGTTTTTAAGCCCCATTCATTTAATGCTATACTTCCAAGTGATACATCTAATGAGAGTAGATTTGTTGATGCTATTTCAGATGGTTTGAAAGAAGGTATGAGACATTTTAAAAATTTAGTTTTTATGGGACAAGATATTGCTGAGTATGGGGGTGTTTTTAAGATATCAGAAGGTTTTTTAAAGGAATTTGGCAATCAAAGGGTCCGTAATACTCCCATATGTGAATCTATTATATTAAGTATGTCTTTGGGGTTATCTGTAAAAGGTTTTAAAAGCGTGGTTGAGATGCAATTTGGTGATTTTGTTAGTAGTGGGTTTAATGCAGTTGTTAATAATTTAGCAAAATCTCATTATCGTTGGGGGCAATGCGCGGATGTTGTAGTTCGTATGCCTTGTGGTGGTGGAGTGGGGGCTGGACCATTTCATTCACAAACAAATGAGGCATGGTTTACACATACTCCTGGATTAAAAGTGGTATATCCTGCCTTTCCTTCTGATGCTAAAGGATTACTTTTAACATC
>MDTB01001914.1_pt1 | contig 33403 bp, 31 predicted proteins | sample 811161 | NCBI WGS metagenome assembly MDTB01 (sample SAMN05326650, study PRJNA326480) | marine metagenome | isolation source: seawater | place: Mediterranean Sea | collected 2009 | reverse complement strand
GGCCTGTAGCTCAGTTGGTTAGAGCAGTACACTCATAATGTATTGGTCCCAGGTTCGAGTCCTGGCGGGCCCACCAATTTTTTAATAAATTAAGAAGCTAATTATTAATGAAATTTGATACATTTAGTTTTGTTTTTAAAATTTTTATTTTATTCGTTATTTTATTAATAATTGAAGGCGTATTTCATAATTATTATTATAAATTTAGTCATCATTTATCATTTCTTGAGTACAAAATGTTAGCAGGACCAAACCCGGATATTTGGAATGAAAATGGAATTGTTGAGATAGTCCAGGCTATTTTTTTATTTTTTTCAGTAATTATATTTTCTATTTATTATTATAATTATAAAAAAAGTTATTCTGTAAAATTTTTAAATTTCATTTTAATTTTATATTTATTAAGTATAATTTATTTTTTATTAGAAGAAATATCATGGGGCCAGCATATTTTTGGTTGGAAAACTCTACCTTTTTTTAAAGAAGTAAATACACAAAATGAGAATAATTTTCATAATATAAGCAATTTACTTAATGAATTGCCAAGAACTTTATTAACTTTATGGTGTTCATTAGGATTTTTATTTTATAAATATTTAAAAAAGTTCAAAGAAATCTCCCCAGATTTATTAAACTTTATTTTGCCAAGTAAAAATTTAATAAAAATATCAATTTTGTTAATAGTAGTATTAGTGCCAGATCTAATTATTGATAAATTTAATCTTCACCCTGGAGCTCCAATTTTTAATAGCCAAATATATGTAGTTGATTCTATTGCTCCACATGAGATATTTGATTTTATTTCTTTAAATTTTTTGAGACTTTCGGAATTACATGAACTAATATTTAGTTTTTATATATTAATTCATTCTTTCTATTTAATGAAAATAATTAATTTAAAAAAAAAATTATTTGTTAGCAAATTGACGTAGGTTATTTATTAGCTCATCAATATTATTATTTTGAATTATTGAATTAAATTCTTCTCTCTGCACTCTTGCTAGACTTACTCCCTCAATAACCACATCTATAATTAAAGGTTTATCAATATTTTTTGTTATAATTCTCCAGTCTAATTTTACTTCAGGAGTTTTTTCAGTGGCTAATAATATACTTGAAACAATTGTATATTTTTCATTTATTTTTTTTTGTGAACTTACTTTGATTTTTGGATCTGAATATTGAGCTAACCTACTTGAAAAGCTTTTTAAGAAATATTTTTTGAAAACATTAAAGTATTCCTCTTTTTTTTCAGTAGATAAACCTTTTCTGTGAGATCCAAGTGAATAAAAAGCTATACCTTTTATATCGACCACTTCTTCTGCGATCAATTCAATCTTCTTCATCTTTTCTTCTTTAGAAATATTTTGTTTTAATATATCGGATGCCTTATTTACTGTTGATTGAACAAAATCACTAGGATTATTTGCCAGTGATTTGGTTTGAAATATTAATAATATAATAAAAGAAATTTTAAATATTTTTTTTACCATTAAAAATAATAATTTATTGAGTTTCTATTTCTTCCCAATCACTGTCATCAAATGTTTCAATTACTTCGTCTGTATTAGTAATTCTTTTTCTTCTATCTTGAAGATATAAGCTTTTAACTGACGCATAAAAATCAATTGAATTTTCTTCCAAGTTATCTAAGGCTCCTAAGTTCTTGGCTATAAAATCTACGCCACCCATTCCTTTAGAGGCATAATAATCAAAATTAGAAAAATAACGCGTATCATTTCTTACAGTTATATTGTACCAAGCATCTCCGCCCATATAATTTCCTATAGATCCGGTAGTATCTCTTAATGTTGACGGACCAAGGACTGGTAAAACTATATAACACCCTTCTCCAATGCCCCATCTTCCCAATGTTTGTCCAAAATCTTCACTTTGATATTCATTAAGACCAACTTTAGAAGCAGGATCAAAAATTCCCAAAATACCTACTGTCGTATTAACTACAAATCTTAAAGAGTTTTTTCCAGCAAGTAAAATATCACCTTGAAGGATATTATTAGGTAGAGTTAACAAAATTGATAAATTACTTAAAGCATTGCTTGTACCTGCTCTAACAGGAGATGGAAGTTTTCGGTATCCCTTTGCAAGAGGTTCAAATACTACATCATTAATTACTTGATTAAATGCAAACACTCCTCTATTTATTTTTTCAAAACAATCCTTAGTTTCAATAGCATTGTTTTTCTTGGATAGCTCATTACTGCCATCAGTATCAGCGTAAGAGGTTACCGATAACAAAAATGTAACAAATATAATTGCAATAATTCTAATCATTTGTTTAATTTTATAATTATATCTTTAAGCAATGTAAATGACAATTTAATGTGATAAAAGCTTAAAAATGCACCATAGAATCTCATTAAACTACTCACCCAATTTTTCAACCCGTAAAAGAATCATAAAAAATATCAAGTATTTGGTATTCCATTATACTGGTATGAAAAACGAAACTAAGGCAATAAATAGGCTAATTGATGAAAATTCAAAGGTCAGTTGCCATTACCTAATCAAGAGAAATGGTAATATTATTTTAATGGTGCCAGAACCATATATTGCTTGGCATGCCGGAATTTCTTTTTGGAAAAATAAAACAAATCTTAATAAAAATTCAATAGGAATTGAAATTTCAAATACTGGACATCAATTTGGATATCAAAAATATTCAAAAAAACAAATTATGTCTTTGATTAAACTTTCTAAATATTTAATTAAAAAGTACAAAATTAGTAAAAAAAATGTACTTGGACATTCAGATATTGCATTTAATAGAAAAAAAGATCCAGGAGAAAAATTTCCTTGGGAACAATTGGCAACTAAAGGTATAGGTATTTGGCACAATATAAATGGTAATTTAAAAAGTTATAGAAGAGAAAAAATTCAAAAAAATAATTATAAAAAGTTTACATTTTTTTTAAAGAAAATTGGTTATTTTATAAATATAAAATCAAAGATAGAGAAAATTAATTTAATTAAAGCATTTCAAAGAAGATTTAGACCAGAACTTATTAATGGAAAAATTGACAAGGAATGTTTTTTAATAGCTAAAAAGCTTAGTAAAAACTAAGATAATTATACTTGAAATCTATTTAATAAAGATTACTTTGCACATGCCAGGTAGATGACTTATCGCTTTAATTAAATTTGAAGAGGAAAGTCCGGGCTCTACAAAGACACGGTGCCAGTTAATGGCTGGCAGGGGCGACCCTAGGGATAGTGCCACAGAAAATAAACCGCCTAATCAAGGCAAGGGTGAAAAGGTGTGGTAAGAGCACACCGGTTTTTTGGTAACAAAAAACGCACGGCAAACCCCACTGGGAGCAAGGCTAAATAGAGATGACATTGTACTTTATTGTACTAAAAACAGTCTTTAGTTCGTCATCTGGGTTAGCCGCTAGAGCTTAAACGTGAGTTTAAGATAAGATAAATGACATCTTAAATGACAGAACCCGGCTTATAGGCTATCTGGCCTTCAAACAAAAAACTCAAAAATGTTCTACTTTTGTATCCTTTTTTTAAAAAACTAATATTGACTGATTTCTATAAAACCCATAGTATCCCATAAAATCCCAAATATAGGGTTTTAAATGGAAATAAAAAAAGAGATTTTATTAAAGGGTTTATTTTTTAATTCTCTTTTTGCGTGTGTTTTAAAAAATTATGTTTTTATCAAGTTACGAAAACAAATTAGACAAGAAAGGGAGGGTTTCGGTGCCAGCTACTTTTAGATCTCACTTAAGTTCACTGGGATATAACGGATTTATAAGCTATCCTTCATTTAACAACTCATCTCTTGAATGTTGTTCTCAAGATAGAATTGAAAAACTCTCAAACACTATAGACTCACTTAATCCATTTGAAGAAAAAAGAGATTACTTCGCAACGTCAGTTTTATCTGAAAGTGTGAATCTACAGTTTGACAGCGAAGGAAGAATTTCACTACCAAAAAAATTATTAAATCACTCAAAGATTAAAAATAATATTCTATTTGTTGGTTTAGGAAAAACGTTTCAAATATGGGAACCAAGACTATTTGAGAAATTTAAGACAGTAGCTAAAAGAGAGGCGCATAAAAAAAGATCAACTTTAAAATGGAACAATAAACAAAATGGGGAGGAAGTATGACGATTAATATTGGAGGAGGAGAACTTAAGGAATTAAAACCAAGAATTTTGGTTTTAGGAGTAGGAGGAGCAGGAGGAAATGCAATTAATGCTATGATTGAAGCTGGTTTAGAGGGAGTGGAATTTATTGCAGTAAATACAGATGCTCAGGATTTAAAAGCAAATAGAGCTGACGCGAAAATTCAGATTGGCATGAATCTTACCAAAGGTTTAGGAGCAGGAGCAAAAAATGATATAGGCCAAGCTGCAGCAGATGAGTCACTGAATGAAATTATAAGCTATATCCAAGGTAGTAATATGATCTTTATAACTGCAGGTATGGGTGGCGGTACAGGTACTGGAGCATCTCATGTGATAGCTAGAGCAGCTAAAGAATTAAATATTTTAACGGTAGGCGTTATCACTCTTCCCTTCGATTATGAGGGACCTAAAAGAATGAGAAGAGCATTACAAGGCTGGGAACAATTAAAAAAACATTTAGATACTTCTATTGTTGTTCCAAATCAAAATCTTTTTAAGATTGCAAGTGAAACCACAACTTTTGAGGAGTCTTTTGAACTTTCAAACAAAGTATTAAAACATGGCGTTCAAAGTGTAACAGACTTAATGGTAAGACCTGGACTAATTAATCTTGATTTTGCAGATGTAGAAACAGTTATGAGCTCAATGGGTAAAGCTATGATGGGAACTGGGCAAGCTGAAGGAGAAAATAGAGCTATAACTGCTACTGATCTTGCGTTAAACAATCCTTTAATAGACGACTATTCATTGAAAGGAGCTAAAGGTCTTCTAGTAAATATTACTGGAGGCAAGGATATTACTCTTTTTGAAGTTGATCAGGCAGTTAATAAAATAAGAGCTGAAGTTGATCCAGAAGCAGAGCTTATTTTTGGAGCTATACAAGATGAAAGCTTAAAAGGAAAAATGAGAGTATCTATAGTTGCCACTTCACTAGAAGGGTCTGCTTTAGATATTAAAGATCCTGAACCAAAAACTGTTTTGAGTATGGTTAATAGAATACAAAATAGGAATACAGGTTACTCTGATGGTTTATTCCCTAAAAGTACTCATATTGAGAATAACACTTCAAGTTCAATAAACGGAGCCACAGCTTTGAAACTTGAAGACAAACCTGAGTTAAATGAAAATTTAACTACCCATATTCAGCCCCAGTCTAATTCAACAAATCTAAACGAAACCGCATCTTCTGGAGTTTCAATTGAAAGTGCTTCTTATATGGAAAATAATACACCTTTAACTTTAACAGAACCAGAGTTGAAAGAAGAGGAAAATAATTTGGAAAGTCAGGAGGAATTCACTCCTCAGCTATTTTCAGATGAAATATCTAAAGAGGAAAACAACGAGCCTAGCATGAGCGATACAAATGACTCAATTATTAAAGAAGAAGGGTTTTTAGATCAAAGGCTAGACGAAGACGAAGAAAGTTTTGAAATTCCAGCTTTCCTGAGAAAACAAAAATTTTAATGCAAGATTTTAAATACAATGAACGTTCCCCAAACATCACTGGAATTGTCACATTTTCCAGTGATGTTGAACGAAGTTATTAAAATTTGCTCACCCGAAAAGGGAGGCAATTTTGTCGATTGCACTTTTGGTGGAGGCGGATATTCATTAGAGTTACTGAAATTTCCTAACACAAAAGTAACTGCTTTAGATAGAGACAAATTCGCTGAGAAAAAAGCTCAAAAAATTTCTGAAAAGTACCTAAACCGTTTTTCATTTTATAATGAAAAATTTAGTAATTTAGACAAAGTATTAAAAGGAAAAGATAAAGCTGACACAATTATATTTGATCTAGGAACCTCATCGTTTCAACTTAAGGATTTGAATAGAGGTTTTTCTTTCCACTCAAAAAACAAAATTGACATGGACATGGGTCTTTCATCTATCTCAGCTGAGGAAATTTTGAATAACTTTGATGCCAGAAGTTTAAAAATGATAATTAAAATTCTTGGTGAAGAAAAAGAGTCGTCATCTATTGTAAAAAATATTTTACAAGCAAGAAAAATTAAAAAAATTTCAAGAGTAGAGCAGCTTGTGGAAATAATTAAAAAAAGTAAAAAAAAAAATTACTCAAAAAAAAATAAACGTTTGCACCAAAACTTTTCAAGCATTAAGAATTTTTGTTAACAAGGAGATGACAGAATTAATCGAAGGTATTATAAAAGCAACCAAATTTATAAAAAGTGACGGTAAAATTATAGTTGTTAGTTTTCATTCTCTTGAAGATAGAATAGTTAAATTTTTTTTTAAAAATTATTCCGAAAATAACGTTCTTCCCTCAAGATATTTACCAGAGTCAAAAAATAAAAAAATAATTTTTTTTAAAGGAAAAAAAACTAATTTAATTAGACCAACAGATATTGAGATTAATAAAAACCCCCCTTCAAGATCAGCTAAACTAAGATTTGCTATTAGAAATAATAAAAACTTTATTGAACCGACTGATTTTAAAAAAAAATTTATAAATTATTTAGATTTGGAGAATTTAAATGCTTAATAAAAAACTTTTGACATCATTAATTATTTTTTCAATTTTTATGGTTTTTACATCATTAATTAAAACAAAGACAAGAGAAATTGAAAAAAATATTTTTGTTTATCAAAAAAAAATAGCTAATTTAGAAAATAATTTACACGAGCTAGAACTAGACTATTATTATTTGTCTTCACCAAACATGATATCAAAAAATATTCTTGAGTATAGTAATGAAAATTATCTAAGTATGGACTATTCAAAAATATACTTTAGCCTCGACCAATTTTTAAATGAAGTGAATAAAACAGCAAAATCAAATCATAATGAAGAAAAAAACGAAAAAAAATAAAGATTTTAACAAAAACCAAAAAAGTTTTTATTTTGAAGACTATATAGCAACAAATTTAAAACAAAAAAATATTTCAAGGTCTTTTATTTCTGAAGATAGAATCTATGTTCTTTTCTTTTTCTTTTTTTGCTTAATAACAATATTTTCGATAAAAATTACTGCAATTTCAATTAAAGAACCTCAATTTTTAATTACTAAAAAAAATAATTTAAAATTTCTACCTCTTAGAAAAGACATAACCGACAGAAACGGAGAATTAATTTCAAGAAATATTAAGATTTACCACGCTGCAATAAAACCTAATTTAATAAAAGATAAAAATAAGTTTTTACTTAATATTAAATTAAATTTTCCAGAAATTTCTCAAGAAAAAATAAAAAAAAAATTATTAAACAACAAGTATTTTTATTTAAAAAAACGTTTAACAGCCAAAGAAAAAAATATACTTTGGTCACTTGGTGAAAAAGGTGTAATCTTTGAGTCCACTCAATCTCGAATATATCCTCATGCAGAGCTTTATAGTCATATTCTTGGTCAGATAGATGATGATAATTATGGAATATCAGGCGTAGAAAAATATTTTGATAAGGATCTAAAAAATATTAAAAATATCAATGAACCATTAAAGTTAACACTTGATACGAACTTGCAATATTTAATTAAAAAAGAATTAGAACAATCAATGAAAGATTTTAAAGCTATAGGTGCAGGTGGTTTATTAATGGATATTCAAACAGGAGAAGTTTTATCACTAGTTTCGTTGCCCGATTATAATATAAACTTACGTAATCAAATTTCTCACTCAGACTACACTAACAAAATTACTAAAGGAATTTTTGAATTAGGATCAATATTTAAAACTTTTGCAATTGCACTAGCTTTGGAAGAAAATTTGTATATGCCAGATACAATAATTGAAAATATTCCTAACAATATAAAGTGTTCTAAATATACAATTTCTGAACATGATAAATTGCCACAAAATCTATCTATTGAAGAAATTTTAATAAGATCATCAAATATTGGATCAGCTATGATAGCTAAAAAAATAGGAGAGGAAAGTTTTAAAAATTTTCTTAAAAAATTAAAATTACTTGATACTTTAAAATTTGAATTAGACGAGGTAGGTCGACCAATCAGTTTTAAATGGGATAAGTGTAAATTAGAGACTGTTTCTTTTGGTCACGGCATAACAACTACGCCCCTTCAAGCAGCCACAGCATATGCAGCCATGTCGAACGGCGGATATCTTGTTCAACCTACTTTAAAACTAAAAAATGTTACCAAAGTTGAATTAAATAGGGTTATTTCTGCAAAAACAAGCGAGCAAATAAATTCTATCCTTAGAAAAGTAGTGACTCATGAGCATGGAACGGCAAGTTTAGCGAATATATTTGGTTTTGATGTTGGCGGCAAGACAGGTACAGCCAAAAAAAACTACTATGGTAAATATTCAGAAAAAAAATTGAATACTTTTATATCTGTATTTCCGATGTACAAACCAAAATATGTATTATTAGTTTTGCTTGATGAACCAAAACCTGCACCTCATTTAGTATATGAATATCGAGGACATAAAATATCTACTAATAGAGATGAGGCAGGATGGAATTCTGTTTATGTTTCGGGCAAAATTATAAAAAAAATTGGACCTATTTTAGCCATAAATAATAACGAAGTTTATAACAACCATGTTGTTAAAAAACTTAATTAAAAATTCCTCATTAAAATTGAAGACTATTGATATTAAAAATTTATCTCTAGATAGTAGAAAAGTTAAAAGGGGTGATTTATTTTTTGCCCTGAAAGGAAGTAAATACAATGGAAATTTTTTTATAAATCATGCTATTTCTAGAGGAGCCAAAGCCGTCGTTTGCGAAAAAAACACAAAAGTGGAAATAAAAAAAAATGTTCCTCTAATTAAAGTTAACAATATAAAAAAATCTTTAGCTTTTGCCTGTTCTAAATTTTTTAAAAAAAAACCAGCTAATATAATAGCAGTGACTGGTACTAACGGAAAAAGTTCAGTTGCAGATTATTATTATCAAATTTTAAAAAAAAATAAAATTCCAGCAGCATCTATTGGAACACTTGGTATAAAAAAAAAAGGAAAGTATAAAAAAAACTAAATTAACGACATTAGACATCATTTCTATACATAAAGAATTATCAGATTTAAAAAAATCTGGAATTAATAATGTTATTATTGAATCTTCAAGCCATGGTTTGTTACAAGGTCGCCTTGATGGAATAAAATTTAAAGCAGGAATATTCACTAATTTCAGTCAAGATCACCTTGACTATCATAAAAATATGAAAAATTATTACAACGCGAAAATGATACTTTTCAAAAAATTATTACCAAAAAGGGGACTTGTCATAACTGATAATAAAAATAAAAATTTTTTAAGTTTAAAAAGAATAGCTATTAGAAGAAAGCTTAGATTATTGACAATTAATAATAATCTTAAAATTGATTTAACTAAAATACCTTTAATAGGAAATTTTCAAATTAAAAATGTTTTAATGTCCGTCTTAGCTGCTCAGGCTTCAGGTTTAAACTTAAATCAAATTATACCAAAGTTGGAAGGCATAGAAGATATTGACGGAAGATTGGAGTTAATTAAAATTTTACCCAATAAAGCCAAAGTCTTTATTGATTTTGCTCACACGCCTGATGCGTTAAGAACTGTCCTAGGTTCTTTAAAAAAACAATTTAATAATAAAATTTCAATAGTTTTTGGTTGTGGAGGTGAAAGAGATAAAGGAAAAAGAAAAATCATGGCCAATGTTGTTAAAAAATTTTGTGAGAAAATATACGTAACTGATGATAATCCAAGAAGAGAAAATCCAAAAAAAATAAGAAAAATGATTACAAAAGAGTTAAAAAATAAAAATTTTATTGAAATCGGAGATAGAGCTAAAGCTATTAAATTAGCTATTCTTAACTCAGAACCTTCTGAGATAATTTTAGTTGCAGGAAAAGGTCATGAAACAACCCAAGATTATGGAAGTAAAATTTTTAAAGTATCTGATAAATCTATAATCAAAAAAACCTCCCCGAAAAAAATAAAATTTAATAAAAATAATTTTAATGAATATTTCAATTCACATATTTTGAATAAAATTACCAAAAAAAATAGAAAATTCGAATTTGAAGGAGTGTCTATAAATTCAAAAGAAGTTAAAAATAAAAATATTTTTGTCGCTATCAAAGGAAGAAAAAAAGATGGTCATGATTATATTCTAGAAGCTATTAAAAATGGATCTAAGTTTTGTGTTATTTCAAAAAATGTAAGCAATAATAATTCTAATAAATTTATAAGATGCAAAAATACTTATGATTTTATATACAAGCTTGCTAAATTGAAAAGACTTAACCTTAAAACTAAAACTATTGCAGTAACTGGTAGTTCAGGAAAAACAACTTTAAAAAATTTATTAGGCAATATGTTAAAAATTTATGGCTCGACATATTATTCCCCTAAATCTTTCAATAATCATTATGGAGTTCCTTTAAGTTTATGTAATTTAGAATTTTCGCATAAATATGGTGTTTTTGAAATAGGCATGAGTCATTCTGGTGAGATTAATAAGCTGTCTAAACTTATTAGACCTAAAGTAGGAATTATTACAAATATTGCTGAGGCACATATTGAAAACTTCAAAAACATTAATGGCATTGCTAAAGCTAAAAGTGAAATAATAGACAACATTGAATGCGGAGGAACAATTCTCCTGAATAGAGATGACAAGTTTTTTAATTATATGAAAAATAAAGCTATTAAAAAAAATTTAAAATTATTGTCTTTTGGTTTATCAAAAAATTCAGATATTAGTTTAATAAAAATAATAAAAATTCAAAAAAAGAAATTTCTTAAAATTAGAGTATTAAATAAAATTTTAGTTGTTAAAGTTAAAGATACAAATGATCAATATATTTATAATATTTTATGTTGTATTGCAGTGCTTAAAATCTTGAACTTAGACTCTAGAATGATTAAAAATTTTTTTACTAATTCACATTTTCTGACAGGTAGAGGAAAAATTCATAACGTCAAAAGATTTAAAACTCGTTTTAGACTTATTGATGAAAGTTATAATGCAAATCCTTTATCAGTAAAAAATGCAATATTAAATTTATCAAAAATAAAAAGAAAAAACTCTAAAAAGTATATATTGCTTGGTGATATGCTTGAATTAGGCAATAAGTCAGAATTTTACCATAAAAACCTGTCAAAAATTATTAACAATACTGACATAGATAAAGTATTTGTATATGGAGACAAAGTGCTTAAAACCTATAAATACATATCTCAAAACAAACAGGGAAATATTTTACAAAATAGAAATGATTTTGATGAGGTGTTTTCAGAATTAATTAAAAAAAATGACTACTTGATGATTAAAGGATCTAACGCAACTGGTTTAAAATATTTGTCAAAAAATATTATAAAAGGAGTAAAAAATGTTATTTAGTTTTTTAACTTCATTTGTAGAGACCTATTCTTTTTTAAATGTATTTAAATATTTAACTTTTAGAACTGGTTTATCTCTTATTACATCCTTGGTTGTTGTCTTTTTAATTGGAGGCCCGTTAATCAAGATTTTTTCAAGAAATCAAATAACAGGACCAATTAGACAAGATGGGCCAATAGATCATATTATAAAAAAATCAGGCACGCCTACGATGGGAGGTGTAATAATTATAATTGGAATGATTTCTAGTACATTGATGTGGGCTGATTTAAAAAATATATTTATATGGACTCTAGTATTTGTGTCTTTAGGCTTGGGAGCTTTAGGTTTTATAGACGATTTATTGAAAATAAAACTTGAAAATTCTAGGGGATTAAATCCTAAGCTTAAATTTTTAGGTCAACTAATTATAAGTCTTATAGCACTTTACTTATTAATTAAACACTCTGACCACGATTATTTATACAATCTATATTTTCCTTTTTTTAAAAATCTAATACTTCATATGGGATTATTTTTTATTCCATTTGCTCTATTTGTAATTGTTGGTTCCTCTAATGCTGTTAATCTAACAGACGGACTCGACGGTTTAGCCACTGTTCCAGTAATGCTCGTTGCTATTTCTTTTACACTTATAAGTTACGTTGTTGGAAATATAATTTTTTCAGAATATTTACAGATTCAATACATACCAGGAGTGGGTGAGATCTCAATATTTTGTGGCTCAATTGTAGGATCCTGTTTAGGATTCTTGTGGTTTAATGCCCCACCTGCAAAAATATTTATGGGAGATACTGGGTCTTTGTCACTGGGCGGTTCTTTGGCAGCAGTTGCAATAATTGTTAAACACGAAATAGTTCTTGCAATAGTTGGAGGACTGTTTGTTTTGGAAACTGTTTCAGTAATTATTCAAGTTATTTCTTTTAAACTAACTGGAAAAAGAGTTTTCAAAATGGCACCAATACACCACCATTTTGAAAAAAAAGGGTGGGCAGAGTCTACAATTGTTATAAGATTTTGGATAATTTCAATTATTTTAGCATTAATTGGACTTGCTACACTTAAATTACGTTAATTATTAATGGAAACATTAAAAACATTACGTAAAAAAAAATTTTTAATATACGGTTTAGGTATAACCGGCGTTTCAGTAGTAAAATTTTTTAAAAAAAAAAATATTAAAAACTTTTTTGTATGGGATGATAATAAAAAAAAAAGAAAGTTATTTAAAAAAGTATTAAATAGTAGAAATTTTATTAAACTATTATACGAAGTAAATTATATTATTATAAGTCCAGGAATTAATATAAATTCTGCGAAGTTTAAAAAACATTTGTTACTTAACAAACACAAAATAATCTCAGATATAGATTTATTTTACATTCAAAATCCTTCGTTAAAATCTATTGTTGTCACTGGTACCAACGGAAAATCTACAACTTGTAAAATTCTAGAACACTTGCTTAAAAAAAATGGATATAAAGTAAAATTAGGTGGAAACATTGGTGAACCTTTATTAAATATAAAAAACAACAAAAGTGCATTTATTGTAATAGAGGCTTCCTCATTTCAGTTATCTTACTCTAAGTTCATAAAACCTAAATATGCTTTAATATTAAACTTTTCTAATGATCATTTAGATTGGCACGGTAAAATACAAAACTATCTGAATTCAAAATTTAAAATTTTTAAACTTCAAAAAAAAGATGATTTTGCTTTACTAAAAGAAAAGAAATTAATAAAAAAATTTAAAAAAAATAAATATTTAAGTAAATTAAAAATCATATCTGAAAAAAAATATAAAAAAATTAATAATAAAATAGAAAATAAATACTTAAGACTTAAAGCAAATGAGAAAAATATGTCTTTTGCTTATCAACTTGGAAAAATCTTAAAAATAAGTGATGCGTCTTTTATTGACTCTTTTAAGAACTTTAAAGGACTACCTCACAGATATGAAACATTCTATAAAAAAAATAATGTAAATTTTATAAATGACTCTAAAGCCACAAGTTTCGAATCAAGTAAATATGCTTTAGAAAATAATAAAAATATTTTTTGGATAGTTGGTGGCCTTCCTAAATTAGGAGATAAACTTAATATTAGAAGTTTAAAAAAAAATATAACAAAATCTTTTATTATTGGAAAGAACACTAAATTTTTTGAAAAACAATTAAAAGGAAAAGTTGATCTGGAGGTTTCTAAAAATTTAAGCTACGCACTAAAAAAAATTTTATTTGAAATTAGAAATGATAAATCCAGTAAAGATAAGACAGTTTTATTTAGTCCCGCTAGCGCTTCTTATGATCAATATAAAAATTTTAAAGACAGAGGAAATAAATTTAAAAGCTTAGTAAGATTATATGGAAAAAATATTTATTAAAGACAAATTAGATAATGAATGGAGAAATCTAGATAAAAAAATATTATTTAGTTTTATTCTTTTATTTTCTTTAGGTCTTTTCTTCTCTTTCTCATCTACTTCTTCTTTAGCAAGTGAAAGGCTTGAAAAAGATTATTACTTCTTTTTTACCAAACATTTAATTTTCGTATTCTGTTCTTTATTAATTATGTTTTTTATATCTTTTTTAGATTTAAGCTTTTTGAATAAAACAATAATTCCAATATTTCTCTTTTTATTGGCGTGTCTAATACTTGTTCCTTTAGTAGGCATAGAAGTAAAAGGATCTAAACGTTGGCTAAATTTATATTTTTTTAGATTTCAACCGATTGAATTTGTTAAGCCATTTTTTATTTTGGTCTCTGCCAAAATACTTACAATGAATAATTATAAAATTAACAACAGATCCTACTTACTTACATTCTTATTACTTCTTTCTATAATTATTTTATTGGTTAACCAACCAGATCTTGGTCAATCTATTTTAATAATAGGTTGTTGGATCTCTATAGTTTTTATATCTGGAATAAGTATTGCTTATATAATAAGTTTTTTTGTAGCTTCCATTGTTTCTTTACTAGGGTTACTTTTTTTATTGCCTGATAAGTTTGGCTATATAACAAATCGTCTAGTTTCTTTTCTTGATCCTTCAAAAGGAGACAGTTTTCAATCACAAAAGGCATTGGACGCAATAAAACAAGGCGGCCTAAAAGGTCAAGGGATGGGAGAGGGTGTATTAAAAGAGAGCGTGCCGGAAGCTCATACAGATTATATAATTGCAGTTATTAGCGAAGAGTTTGGATCAATTACTTCAATACTGTTAATTATGGTTTTTTTGTACATAGCTTTTAGAATAATAAAAATAACTGTATTAGAGAAAGATCAAAGTTTAAAGATCTCATTATGTGGTCTTTCTTCACTTCTAATATTTCAAACTTTTATTCATATAGGGGTTAACACTAGTTTGTTACCTACTACTGGCATGACACTTCCTTTTTTAAGCTATGGTGGATCATCTTTGTTTGGAAGCTCGATATTAGCAGGGGTTATTTTAAACTACACAAAAAATAGATTTAGTGATGAAAGAATTTAAAAACAAAATATTAATAGCTACCGGTGGAACTGGAGGACATGTGTTTCCAGCATATAGCCTGGCAAAACACTTAATTATTAACAAATTTTGTGTTGAGATTGTTACTGACAAAAGGGGATTTAAATATTTAAAAAACTACAAAGATCTAAAATTAAAACTTGTTAATTCATCTACTGTTTTTAAAAAAAATCCTTTAGCAACTTTTATTTCTTTTTTTAGAATTATTTTTGCAATTATTAGCTCCCTTATTATTCTATTAAAATCAAAACCAAAAATTGTTTTTGGCATGGGTGGATATTCATCTTTTCCCGTGTGTATAGCCGCGAAAATAATGAGAATACCTTTTATGATATATGAAAATAATTTAGTTATCGGAAAGGCTAACAAGTTTTTATTGCCATATGCAGACAAATTATTTGTTTCTTACTTAGAGGTTGAGGGAATAAAAACTAGGCATGAACACAAAATTATTGAGATAGGCAATATAATAAGAAAAGAAATAATTAATTTTAAAAAAGATAATTTAAATAATAATAGGTCAATGAATATATTAGTCCTAGGAGGAAGCCAAGCTGCAAAATCTTTTGGAGAAATTTTACCAAAAATTTTTGAAAAATGTGCAAAAAATGATATTAAGCTAAAAATTTATCAACAGTGTCTTTTAAAACAAAAAGAAGAACTAGAAAAAATATATAAATCTAATAATATTAATTTTGAACTTTTTACTTTTAGTTATAATTTGTTAAATTATTTTTCTAAAGTTGACCTTGCTATTACTAGAGCTGGATCTTCCATGTTAGCAGAGCTTTTAAACTGTAAAGTTCCGATTATTTCCATACCTTTTCCTTATGCAGCAGATAATCACCAGTTTAAAAATGCAAAATATTTTGAACAAAAGGGATACGGTTTTTTGATTGAAGAAGAACAGATTGATACAAAGCTATTTACTTTGATTAAAGACATTCATACAGATAAGAATTTATTAAATCAAATAATTGAGAAACAAAATTTATATTCTGATAAATTGGTTTTTGAGAAGGTTAATAAGGAAATAAAAAAATTTATAAATGACTAATATTAATATTGGAAAAAAGGAATTAATTCATTTTGTTGGTATTGGAGGCATTGGTATGAGTGGTTTGGCCCAAGTAATGAAAACCATGGGATTTAATGTTCAAGGAAGTGATATAAGCAAAAATAAAAATACTGATAATTGTAAAAAAGTCGGTATAAAAATATTTATCGGTCACAAAAGAAAAAATATTTTAAATACAACAATAATTGTTAGATCCTCAGCTATAAAAAATAATAATATTGAATTAATCGAGTCGAGAAAAAGAAAGATGCCAATCTACGAAAGAGTAGAAATGCTTGCTAATATAGTAGCCTTAAAAAAGAATATTGTTATTACTGGCTCACACGGCAAAACTACGACAACTTCTTTAGTCGCAAAAATATTATCCCTTTCAAAATTAGATCCAACTATTATAAACGGTGGAGTTATAAAATCTATAAATAGTAATGCTAAATTTGGCAAGGGAGAGTGGGCTGTCTTAGAGGCCGACGAGTCTGATGGTAGTTTTTTAAAATTACCTATCAATTATTCAGTGATAACCAATCTTGATAAAGAACATCTTGATTATTATAAAAGCTATAAAAACTTAAAAAACGCTTTTATAAAGTTTATTAAAAAAACACCTCCTATAGGAAAATCAATAATTTGTTTTGATAATAAGGATTTAAAGAATATTTTAAAAAAGATAAATAAAAAAAATTACTTAACTTATGGGTTTGATAAAAATTCAAATTATCAAATTTTAAATCCAAGATTTGAACTAACTTTTTCTAAGTTTGACTTAAAAATTTCAAACCATGGAACTAAAAAAATTATAATAAAAAATATAGTTTTGACTTTAATAGGCAAACATAATGTTTTAAATGCTTCTGGCGCTATAGCGGTATGTTTAAATCTTGGAATATCGATTAATACTATTAAAAAAGCATTAAGAAATTTTTCAGGTGTAGAAAGAAGACTTACAAAAGTTTTCAAAAAAAATAGAAACGAATTTTTTGATGACTACGCCCATCATCCTACAGAAATACAATCAGTTCTCGAAGGTCTAAGAAAAGTTTATAAAGATAGAAAAATTATATCTGTTTTTCAACCACATAGATATTCAAGAATTAAGAATTTAAAAAAAGAATTTTCATCTTGCTTCTCAATTGCAGATGTAGTGTTGTTATGTCCAGTTTATGCAGCTGGAGAAAAAAAAGACAATAATTTTAAATTTGATCATTTTGCAAATCTCATATCTGAAAATTCAAAAGTGCAGGTGATAAAAATTAACGATAAAGTAGATTTAACTTATTATTTTAAAAAAAATCTCATTGATAACGAAATCATTATTGGAATGGGTGCTGGATCAATTTCTAAATGGATATATGATCTAGAAAATACAATATGAAAATTCAAGATAATTTAAAAAATAAATTTGGAGAAAGAGTTCGTTTTAATGAAAAACTTTCTAAATTCAGCTGGTTTAATCTTGGTGGTCCAGCAGAAATTTTTTATAAAGCAGAAGACGCTTCTCAACTTTCTGAATTTTTGAGATTTTTAAATAAACAAAAAAAAAATGTTAATATTTTAGGAGCTGGATCTAATACTTTAATTAGAGATGGGGGAGTAGAAGGGGCAATTATAAAATTAAGCTCAAACTTTTCCTACGTCAGATTAAATGAAAATAATATAATTGAAGTTGGTGCAGCTACTTTAGATAAAAAATTGTCTGATTTTGCTAAAGAAAACTCTTTAACTGGTTTCGAATTTTTATCCTGTATTCCAGGATCGATTGGTGGTGGAATAATAATGAACAGCGGTTGTTATGGAGAAGAAATGTCTCAAATAATTCACTCTATATCTGCTATGGATTTTAATGGAAATATACAACACATAAAAAGCAATGAGATAAAATTTTTTTACAGAGGTTGTGATTTAAAAAAAAATTTAATTATATTAAGCGCACAATTCAAGGGTAAACTGGCTGATAAAAAAATTATAGAAGAAAAGCAAGCAAATCTTATCAAAAGAAAAAAAGACTCTCAACCAAACCAAATTAAAACGTGTGGAAGTACTTTTAAGAACTCCAAAAATAAAAAAGCCTGGGAACTCATAAAAGAGTCAAATTGTGAAAAAATTTCAGTAGGTAATGCAAAAATATCAGAAAAGCATTGTAATTTCTTTATAAACGAAGAAGGTAAAGCTAATTCCCATGATATTGAAAAATTAATAGCAAAAGTACAAAAGGAAGTTTTTAATAAAACTAATATAAGCCTAGAATTAGAAATTAAAGTAATTGGTAAAGATAGATGAAAAAAACAAAAAAAAATGTTCTTGTAGTTCAAGGCGGCACATCTAAGGAGAGAAAAGTAAGTCTTGAAACAGGAAAAGCATGTGTAAAATCAATAAAAAGATTAGGGTACAAAGTACGGATACTAGATCCAGCGAGTAAGTTTTTAAATGACATCGATAAATCTAAGACAGACATAATATTTAATGCGCTTCACGGAAAAGGAGGAGAAGACGGATTAGCACAAAGTTATTTTGAATATCTAAAAATTCCCTACACTCATTCAGGTGTCATGGCATCTATAAATGCTATGGATAAAACAATTTCAAAGAAAATATTTAAAAAAAACAAGCTATTAACTCCAAAATATCATGTGATTAATATTGAAAGTTTTAAAAAAATTAACTTAAAAAAAACTATAAAAAAACTAAATTTTAAATATCCAGTCGTTATCAAACCTTCAGATGAAGGCTCGAGTATAGGGGTAAAAATTTGTAAAAATTTTGAAATTTTAAAAAAATCTTTTTTCCACTTAAAAAAAAAATATAAAACATTAATTCTTGAAAAATATATTGGTGGGCAAGAAATTCAAGTTGCATCAATAAATGGAAAAGCAATAGGTGCTATAGAGTTAAAGCCACAGAGAAGATTTTACGATTACAAAGCGAAATATTTAAAATCTGCCAAAACTCTTCATATTATGCCTGCCAATATTCCAAAAAAACAATATCAAAAAGTTTTAAAAATTGCTGAAAAGACTCACAAAGCTTTGAAATGTAGAGGAGTTACCAGGTGCGATTTTAAGTTTTTAAATAATAAATTTTATTTATTAGAACTTAACACACAACCAGGTATGACAGATCTTTCACTAGTTCCAGAAATAGCCAGATATAAAGGCATCTCATTCGATCGTCTAATTAAAAAAATGATTTTAGATGCCAGTATTAATAGATGACCAAAGCAGTAAAATTATCTTGTTTAGCATTATTGTTGCTTCTATTGTCAACTTTTTCACCAGTTTTACAAAATAAAGAAACAGGTTTTATATTTGATATTAAAAATATAGAAATTGAAAACAACAAAATTTTAAAATCTAAAGAAATTCTTATAGAGTTAGAAAATTTAAAAGGAAAAAGCTTATTATTTCTTGATAAAGAACCAATAAAGCTAGCTCTAAATAGATTTGACTTTATATCAAACTTCCAAATTAAAAAAATATACCCACAGACTATAAGAATAAAAATCTTCGAAGAGAAACCGATTGTTATATACTTTGAAGACAAAAAAAAATTTTATATTTCAAGAAGAGGAAAATTGATAAATTATTTAGAATTAGATGATTATAAAAATTTACCAGTTTTATTTGGAGGAAAAAATAATTTTTATAATTTTTTTGAAGATCTAAAAAAAATTAATTTTCCAGTAGAGAGAGTCTTGTCTTTTCGTTTTTATAAAATTGGCAGATGGGACATTTCTTTAAAAAAAGATATAGTAATAAAATTACCAAATAATAATTACTTAGACTCTTTAGAAAACTTTCTTTCTATAAATGAAAAGAGCAGTTTTGAAAAATATAAAATTTTTGATTATAGAATAAAAGATCAATTAATTTTAAATTGAATTATTATGGAAATAGATAAGCCATATTTATTTATAGAAATTAACGAAAAAAATTTCGTTTTTCTAGCTGTTAAGTATAATGAAAATTTTAGTTTTGAGGTACTACATTCTATAAGCACTAATTCGAATGGTGTCCGCGATGGAATAATTTACAACACCGAGATTTCTTTAAAAATCATAAAAGAGAGTCTTAACACAATTGAAAAAAAAATTAATTTTATATTTAGAAGTGCAACAATAATAATTAACCACAATAATTTTACTTGTACTAATATTTCTGGATTTAAAAGATTAAATGGATCACAAGTTTTAGAGGGAAATATCTCTTATATTATAAATAATTTAAAAAAGATTGTTTTAGATAATGAACCTGAAAAACATTTAGTACATTTATTTAATACAGATTTCGCTTTAGATGGAGTAGTATTAAAAAACCTTCCCGTGGGTTTACACGGGAACTTTTATAATCATCACTTAACTTTCTTCTTACTACCTAAAAATGAATATAAAAATTTTAAATTTCTTTTAAATAGCTGCAATCTAAATATAGATAGAATAATTTCTAAATCTCTTACTAAAGGAATGCATAAAATTTTTAATAATAAAGATCACAAAAGATTTGCGATTATTCATTTTGGAAAAGAAGAAAGTAATATTTCAGTATTTAGTCGATTATCGTTTGTATATTCAGAAACATTTAATTTCGGTACTGATGTTATTATGAAAGACGTATCAAAAGTTTGTTCTTTAAATTTTGAAAATGTAAAGAATTTTTTTAGAGATATTGATTTTAATCAAATCTACAACGAAGAAAAAAGTGAAAATTATCTAGATAAAAAATTTTTTACTGGTGAAAAATTTCGCAAAATAAGTTTAAATCTTTTAAATAAAATAATAACTGCGAGAGTAGATGAGTTAATAAACTTAACATTTAAAGATAATATAAATTTGAAATACTCTAAAGGAAAATTAGAGACTGTTTATTTAACATTTGATGATTTAAATATCGCAAAAAGTTTTAAAAAAAAATTTGAAACGGAAACTCTTGAAGAAGCCAAGGTAAAATTTGACGATAAAACCCAAGACGAACTATTAAATGGCTGTTTGATATCTGCAGAATTAACTGGAAAAGGCTGGGAGCGAGAAGCGATACCAACTATTCAGACAAAAAAATCAATTATTTCAAGACTATTTTCAATTTTTTTTAAATAAATGTAATCTGTATTTTTTTGAAACATAATTTGTTTTTCTAACAAAAATACTTTTGTGTTAAGAAATTTGTAAAAATGAAACAAAAAACTTTAAAAAATTCAATTTCCCTTCAAGGTATAGGCTTACACAATGGTAAAAAAGTTAATCTTCACATTAGACCAGCCCCGAAGAATCATGGAATTAAATTTAAAAGAGTAGATTTAAGTTCAGATAATGTAATTGATGCTAATTATAAAAATGTTAAGACTCCAATACTCTGCACAAGATTAGAAAATTCTAATGGAATTTCAATTTCTACTATTGAACATTTAATGGGTTCTTTTTATGGAGAAGGCGTTGATAATGCATTAGTTGAACTAGATGAATCTGAAATTCCAATAATGGATGGATCAGCACTCGATTTTGTTGAAGCCATTAAAGCTGTTGGAGTAGAGGAACAAGATTGTCCAAAAAAAATTATAAAAATTGTTAAGAAAGTTGAAGTAAAAAATGGACCTAAATTCATTTCTATCGAACCTTTAGAAAAAGATCTGATAATTGATTTTGAAATTGTTTATAAAAATCCATTAATTAGAACCCGTAGAAAAGAATTTAGTTTAAAAAAAGGGGATTTAAATTCGATATACAATTCTAGAACTTTTTGCCTTTATGAAGATATTGATCAAATAAGAAGTCAAGGCTTAGCAAAAGGTGGTTCACTGGATAACGCAATCGTCGTTAAAGAAAATGAAATATTAAATGAAAATGGATTACGTAATAGACACGAATTTGTAAGTCATAAAATATTGGACTGTCTTGGAGATTTGATGTTGTCTGGTTACAGAATTCATGGACATGTTAAAACTTCCCAAGGAGGACACCTCCTTACCAATCAATTGCTTAGAGAACTGTTTTCAAATAACGAAAACTGGAAATTTGAAACCATAGATGGTCAAAAAAAAGAGGCAAAAAACAAGACTCAACAAAGTCCAATGGCAGTAAACGCCTAAAAGAATCTAAAAATTTACCTATTTAATTTTATTTGATATTACTTTTGAAAATGTATCAAAAAATATTTTATATTTTCTTTATTACTTTATTATTTTTTTCGTGTTCAAAAAAAGAGGTAATTAACAATATACCTGATGGAAAAGAAAAAGCATTGCAAATTTATCAAGAAGCGCTCGAAGCTTTTGAAGAAGGTCAATATTATTATGCTTCGAATAAATTTTTAGAAGCCGAAAATATTTTACCAAAAATTAACGACTCAGCAAAAGCCTCTTTAATGTCCAGTTACTGTCTGTATCTTATAAATTTTTATGGTGAATCTGAGGATGGTCTAGATAGATTTATTAAAAAATATCCTGCAAATGAAAATATTCCATATGCATATTATTTGTTAGCTATCATATACTATGAACAAATACTTGATGAGGCGAAAGATATTGTCCCACTTTTAGTATCAAAAGAAAAAATCAATTTTTTTTTAAAAGAATTTCCTGATACTGAATATGCCCTTGATTTAAAATTTAAGTTAGATTTAATTAATAATCAACTTGCTGCTAAAGAACTATATGTTGCAAAATATTATATAGAAACTCAAAAATGGATACCTGCAATAAATAGACTAAAAACAATTGTTGACAATTATAATGAGACTATTTTTATAGAAGAGGCGCTTCATAGACTTGTAGAGGTTTATTATAAAATAGGACTTGAAGAAGAAGCTAGAGTTGCTGCTACTTTATTGGGTTATAATTATAATTCTAGTGAATGGTATCAACAATCTTATAAAATTCTAAATAAAAATTATAAAATTCCCAAGAAAAAAGAATTAAAAAAAAATGAAGGTATTATCAAAAGAACTATTAAAAAAATTATAGGTAAATAAATAATGACCAAAGCCGACAATGATATAATTAAGAATTATCAAAAAAAGATTAAATTAATTAGAAAATATAATAGATTTTATTACAATAATGACTCACCCAAAGTTTCAGATGCTGAATACGACAAACTAAAAAGAGAGATCATTGAAATAGAGGAAAAAAATAAATTTTTAGCTAAATTTGGAACTATTAAAGATGTTGTAGGTGCCGAACCGTCAAATAAATTCAAAAAAATTAAACACATAAAGCCAATGTTATCTTTGTCTAACGCTTTTAATAAAGAAGATATTCAAAATTTTGAAAAAAAAATAAATAATTATTTAAATAATATTAAAATAAAAATTGATTTTTTTTCTGAGCCAAAAATTGATGGTATTTCAGCTACTTTAATTTATGAAAAGGGTAATTTAATAAGGGGAGTTTCAAGAGGCGATGGAGAGACTGGAGAGGATATCTTACAAAACTTAATGACCATTAAACAAATTCCAAAAAAAATTAAAGAACAAAATATACCAAAAATTTTAGAAATTAGAGGTGAAGTTTATATAGGCAAAAAAGATTTTCAAATAATTAAAAAAAAATTTGCTAATCCAAGAAATGCTGCAGGCGGATCTTTGAGACAAAAAAATCCCAAAGATACTGAAAAAATTCCATTAAAGTTCTTAGCTCATGGTTTTGGTGTTATTGATCCTATGATTTTTGAAACTCAATCAGAATTTATAAATAAAATAAAATCTTGGGGATTTTTCACAAACCCATATAACAAGCTACTAAAAAACGTTAGTGACATAGAAGATCATCATGCTCAAATTGAAAAAATGAGATCTTCTCTAGATTATGACATTGATGGTTTAGTTTGTAAGGTTAATAATATTGAACTTCAAAATAGATTAGGAAATACCTCGAATTCACCAAGGTGGGCAACTGCGTATAAATTCTCTTCGGAGAAAGCTTTTACAAAAATAAACAACATCACAATTCAAGTTGGAAGAACAGGAGCGATAACACCTGTTGCAAAAGTAGAGCCAGTAACTGTTGGTGGCGTTGTAGTTTCAAATGCCACTTTACATAATGAGGATGAAATCATTAGAAAAGATATAAGAGTAGGAGATCATATAACTATCCAAAGAGCGGGGGATGTTATTCCACAAGTTGTCTCTGTAGATAAATTAAAAAGAAAAAAAGAGAGCAAAAAATACATTTTTCCAGATAAGTGCTTGTGTGGTTTTCCAACAAAAAAGGAAATCAGTAAAACTACTCAAAAAAAAGATGCGGTTAGAAGATGTATGAGAGGATATGAATGTGATTTTACAGCTAAAGAAAAGTTAAAACACATAGTTTCTAAAGAAGCTTTTGATATTGAGGGTCTTGGAAAAAAAGTGATCGATAATTTTTGGGATTTAAATTTTATAAGAAAGCCATCTGATATTTTTAAATTAAATTATTCAAAATTTAAAAATTTAGAAGGATGGGGAACTCTATCAATAAATAATTTAAAAAAAGCAATAGATAAGTCAAAAAACATAGCCCTAGAAAGATTTATCTACTCTATTGGTATAAGACATATAGGCCTAGAAAACGCAAAAATTTTAGCTAATTTTTTTAAAACTTCTGAAAAATTCTCTGAATTATTTGATCAAACTAAAAGAAAAAATATTTTAGTTAACCTAGAGGAATTAGATGGTATTGGATATACCCAAGCAGAGTCTATAGAGAATTTCTTTTCTAATAAAACAAATTCTGAAAATATTAATTTATTATTAAAAGTTTTAAATATTATCAATTATAAAAAAATAATTAAAAAAGGAAAACTTGGAAATAAAAACATCATGTTTACTGGTGGATTTAAAAAAATGAGTAGATCTGAGGCAAAATCTTTAGCTGAAAATAATGGTGCTAAAATTCTTGGAACTGTCTCAAAAAAACTGGATTATTTAGTTATTGGAGACTCTAAACCAACTAAGTCGAAAATAGATAAGGCAAAAAAACTTAAAGTTCGAATAGTTATAGAAAAAGATTGGTACAAGCTATTAAACAGGTGAACAGGCTCTGATTAAATCACTTCTCTCATTGAAACTCATAAATTTTAATAGTTTTTTCTTAACTTTGCTGTGATAAGCATTTATCCACTTTATTTCTTTTTGACTCAGTAATCTTTTATTTATCAGATCTTTTTCAAGCGGAACCATTGTTAGTTCATCAAACTTATTTTTATTTAAGTAAATTAAATTTTCAATTCTAATTCCAAATTTACCTTCTTTATAATATCCAGGTTCATTTGACATTATCATACCTGATTTGAGATTAACTTTATTGTTTTTAGAAAAAGATTGAGGTCCCTCATGAACATTTAAGAAATATCCAACTCCGTGTCCTGTCCCATGAGGATAATCAAGTTTAATTTGTTTAAGAAATTTTCTAGCTTTTTTGTCAACTTCGGAACCAGTAGATTTCTTTTTTATCTTATGTTCCGATACAGCGATATGGCCCTTTAAAACACGAGTATAAATTTCTTTTATAAAATTTGATTTGTTTCCTAAGGAAAGAGTTCTTGTTACGTCAGTGGTACCAAAATTATATTGCCCACCAGAATCTACTAAATATAAATCTCCTTTTTTAAGAATCCTATTAGATTTTTTTGAGGCTTTGTAATGAATAATGGCACTATTAGAACCAGTTCCAGAAATTGTACTAAAACTTGGAAATTTATAAGATTTATTATTTTTCCTAAATTTTTCTAATTTTTTTTGCGCAGAAATTTCTGAAATCTTTTCATTTGCAAAATTTTTCTTTAGCCAAAATAAAAATTTAGTTAATGCTGCACCGTCAATTATATGGCATTTTTTTATATTTTCTATCTCAATTAAATTTTTAATAGATTTAAGTTGATAAATTGGATCTATTAGTTCCAAAATTTTATTTCTTTTTAATAAATTTTTAAAAAAGATAGAACAAGTAATGCTATCTATCCAAATATTTTTATTTAAGATATCTTTTAATTTATCATTTATTAAGTCTTCTTCGTAAAAGTTTATTTTTTTACTATAAGTTTTTTTCAAATTATTCAATTTTTCTTTCTTAGAAAATAAACTTAGTTCACCTTTATTACTAATTAACAATCTACTATTAGGCAACGGTGAAAAAGACGAGTCGTGACCTCGTATATTTAATACCCATGCAATATTTTCTGGAGCTGTTACAAAAAGATAATCCATCTTATTTTTCAAAAGGATATTTATTACTTTATTTATTTTTTGATCAATACTTTGTCCTACATTTTTTTTTGAAAGTGAAAAAAAAGGTTTATTTTTTTCATTTGGTTTTTTTGACCAAACAATATCTACTAAATTTTTATTAATAGATTTAAACTTTATATTTTTAATATTTAGTAAAAAAGATAATTGTTTTGTGTTATGAAGCTTTGGATCAAATCCAATAACCATTTCTTTTTTTGCCACTATTACATCTTTAGGTAATTTTTGAGGTATTGTTATAATTTTAAACTTTTTTCCTGATTGAGCCTTAGCTTGTATTGTGTATCTTCCATCAACAAATAAGTAATTTTTATTTTTTAAAATTATTGAAAATCCGGCTGATCCAGAAAATTTAGATATAAACTTTAGTCTATCTTTAGAAGGGGCAACAAATTCATTAAAATAATCGTCATTTTTTGGAACAACGTATCCATCTATTTTGTATTTTTTAAATAAACTTTTTAATTTCATTTAATTTATTTAATTAATTTTTTTTTTAGTCTGGCCCAACCCGGGCTTCGATATTCTTGATTTGTATCAAAATCTTCATCTTGATTAAATTCAAAGTCTTCTGGCATCTCTTTTATATCAGGCTGGTTCTTTTCTACGCGTTCATTAGGAATTTCATTAACAAATCTTGACGGTAAAGTTTCAGACCAGTCACCATGGTAAGCTCTTTTCATTGCAAAAGAAATGTACGCCTCCTCTTTAGCCCTTGTAATTCCGACATAGGCCAATCTTCTTTCTTCTTCTAAAGCTAGATCACCACTTTCTTCCAAGGATTTTTGGTGAGGAAATAAACCTTCTTCCCATCCAGGAAGAAAAACTACTTCAAATTCTAAACCTTTTGCAGCATGCATCGTCATCAAATTTACTTTCTCTCCTTGCCACTCTTGGTCCATTGAAGTCGCTAGTGCAACATGCTCTAAAAAAGCTTGCAAGTTGTCGTAGTCTTGCATGGCTCTTAGTAATTCTTTTAAATTCTCTAGCCTATTTTCATTTTCTAAATCTTTTTTATCTTTAATCATTTTAGAATAGCCCGATTCATCCAATATCATTTTTAATAAATCGTAATGTTTCATTTTTTTTGAGTCATTTCTCCATTTTTGAATCATTCCTAATAATTGAGACAAGCTAACCTTAATTTTTGGTTTGAGCTGGTTAGTTTCAACCATTTTTAATATTACATCTTCTAGACAGATTTTATTTTTATTACCGAAAGAATATAATTGATTTATAGTACTTTCACCCACTCCTCTTTTAGGTACACCGAGAACTCTTTCTAAAGCTAAATCATCAAATTTTTGATTAACTATCCTCAAATAAGAGACAGCATCTTTAATTTCTGCTCTTTCATAAAACTTAATTCCTCCAACAACTCTATAACCAAGATTTACTTTCAAGAATCTCTCTTCAAATTCACGAGTTTGATGAATTGCTCTGACCAAAATTGCAACGTTGTTTAAGGAATATTTCTTTTTAATTTTACGTTCAATTATGTCACAAACTCCCTCTGCCTCATCTTTTCCTGATTGGTAACAATTTAATTTTACTAACTCTCCTTGTTTACCAGAAGACCATAATTTTTTTTCAACTCTGTCGTTATTATATCCAATGAGAGAAGATGCAATATCTAAAATATTTTTTGTTGATCTATAATTTTGTTCTAATTTAAAAATTTTACAATTATCATATATTTTATCAAATCCTAAAAAATTTTTAATTTCGGCACCTCTCCAACTATAAATTGATTGGTCATCATCGCCTACACAGCAAATATTTCTATTATCATTTACTAAGAGACTGAGCCATTTATTTTGAATAAAATTAGTATCTTGGTACTCGTCGACTAATATATATTTAAAATTTTTTTTATATATATCTCTAATGTCGTCGTTATTTTCGAAAAGTTTAACGCAATACAGGATAAGATCACCAAAGTCACATGCGTTCAAGTCTCTAATTTTATTTTGATAAATTTTGTAAACTCCTAGAACTAATTTTTCTAACTCATCAGATTTTTTTAACTTAATATCTTCTGGTAGTAATCCCTTGTTTTTCCATTTATCGATAATAGTTATTATAAATGAGGGTGATATTTTTTTTGCATCTATATTTTCGGCTTTACATATTTTTCTTAGCAGTTTTTTTTGATCATCTGTATCCAATATTGTAAAATTACTTTTTAAACCCAAAGCTTCTGCATGTCTTCTTAAAAACTTAACACTAGTTGAATGGAACGTTCCGAGCCAGGGAACTGAGGTTGACTTTCCGCTAATAAGTTTCAAAACTCTATTTTGCATTTCCTTAGCAGCTTTATTAGTAAAGGTCACACATAGAATTTGATTAGGCCAAGCTTTTTTTTCATTTATAATGTGAGCTAATCTAGTTGTAAGGACTCTCGTTTTTCCAGATCCTGCTCCAGCTGCAACTAAGCAAGGACCTTCAGTCTCTATCACAGCTTTTTTTTGCGTCTCATTTAAACCTTTAAAGAAAATATTAGAAGAGTTCATAATAGAAATTAGTTACATAATATTAAAAGAAATCAATCGATACTATTTTGGCTTAGTCATTAAGACTGGATTCATAATTTTATCGTATTCTTTTTCATTTAAAGTACCTGATTTTATAACCTCGTGTTTTAAGGTAGTCCCGTTTTTGTGAGCAGCTTTTGCTATTTTAGCAGCTTTATCATATCCAATCTTAGGTGATAATGCAGTTACAAGCATAAGCGAATTATCCAACAAAAATTTTATTCTTTTTTTATCTGCTTTAATGCCTTTGATACAATATTTTGCAAAAGCCATAGACGAATCTGACATAATATTAATTGACTGAAGTATATTATGAATGATCAAAGGTTTAAAAACATTTAACTCAAAATGACCGTGAGAACCTGCCATTGTTATTCCATTATGGTTACCAATTACCTTTACACATACCATTGTAACAGCCTCACATTGAGTTGGATTTATTTTTCCAGGCATTATTGATGAACCAGGTTCATTTTCAGGTAGTATCAATTCTCCGTAACCTGCTCTAGGACCAGATCCAAGAAATCTAATATCATTTGCAATTTTCATTAAGCATACTGCAGTAGTATTCATCGTACCTGAAAAATTCACAATTGCATCATGAGCTGCCAAAGCTGCAAATTTGTTAGGTGCTATTTTGAACGGTAGTCTTGTCATTTTACTAATTTCTTTAACTACCTTCTTATCAAAATTTTTCTTTGTATTTAAACCTGTCCCAACTGCTGTACCTCCTTGAGCTAAACAATATATTTCTTTTAAAGCTCCCTCAATTCTTTCAATACATTTTTTTAGTTGAGAATGATATCCAGAAAATTCCTGGCCTAAAGTTAGGGGAGTTGCGTCTTGCAAATGTGTTCTGCCTACTTTAACAATCTTTTTAAATTCGCTTACTTTTTTTTTAAGTTCTTTTTCAAGCAATTTTAAAGAGGGTAATAATTTTTTATTTGTTTTTAAAGCTATCGCAATGTGCATCCCAGTCGGAAATACATCGTTGGTAGACTGAGATTTATTTACATGATCATTTGGATGAACTGGTTTTTTGGTTCCCATTTTACCACCCATCATTTGAATAGCTCTATTCGCTATTACCTCATTAACATTCATATTTGTTTGAGTTCCCGATCCAGTTTGCCAAACTTTTAAAGGAAAGTTTTCTTTGAGTTTGCCTTTAATTATTTCATCGGCAGCTTTTATTATGTATTTACTTATCCTTTTGTCTAAATCTTTATTTTTTGCATTAACTATGGCTGAGGCTTTTTTTACAGTAGCTATGGATTGTATTAATATAGGTCTTACAAGAAAATCACCTATATCGAAATATTTATTAGATCTTTGAGTTGAAGCCCCCCAATACTTATCACCAGGTACCTTAATTTTACCTAGGCTGTCAAATTCAGTTCTGTATTTCATTTGTGATTCTAATATATAATACACCCAGTTTTAATATAAAACAAATTACAATTGGAGCAATAATGAGCAATTTTAAAAGTGTAAAAATATTCATGGAAAAATTTGGTCAAGAAGTAAAAAACAAAGCTGAATTTCCCAATGAAAAAATCATTAAGCTTCGTGTAGATTTAATTAAAGAAGAGTTAGATGAATTTAAAGAAGCAGTTGAAAAAAAGGATATCAAAGAGGTCGCGGATGCTTTAACCGATATTCTTTATGTTACATACGGAGCCGGCCATGCCTTTGGTATCGACTTAGATAGTTGCTTCACTGAGGTTCAAAATTCTAACATGAGTAAATTAGGTGACGACGGAAAGCCAATTTATAATGACCAAGGAAAAGTAATGAAGGGACCAAAATATTTTAAACCTAATCTCAGCAAATTTATTGATTAAATGAAAGAAATTTATTATTGGATACTTGTCGGTATAGCATTAGGTTTACTAATATATTTAGGAGATAAATATATTTTTTAGGAAAGGTGTATACTAATTTCCCATATTATAAACTTTTGTCGTTATTGTAATTTATCTCTTTTTAGCTATAATTAAGTAAAATGATAGACATTATTATATCTTTAATTTTATACGCATTATTTGGACTTATCGGTATTCATGCGTTATCAAAAATATCTTTTGTTAAAAAAAATTTTGAAAATAAACAAAACGCAATTTATTTAATTATTTTCTATCTAGTCTTAAGTTTTTTCGTAGGTCAAACCGATCCAGGTAATACCGGTATCGCTTTTCAAATAGGTTTTGGACTAGGAAATTGTTTCGCTGCTATAGTAGGTGCTTTTCTTGCTAGCTATTTTAAAAATAAAAATAAATTTCTTATTAACAAAGTTTTTTTCATGGCTTTATTTGGATCAGTTTCGATAGGAACAATTCTTTTAATTCTTTTGAGAATATAAAAAAAACCTTATTTTCCCTGAAAAAGCAATTGTATTGAGTCTGACAATGAGTCCAGATATGATTAGTTTATGAAAAAACTATTTGCCATCGCAGTTCTGTTTTTGCTTTGGAGTGATGTTGGATACGCCAAATTTGAAAAACTAGCTGAGGAATTAGAATTTAAATCACATCATGAAAAGATAGGAAATATTTTTCATAATGGAAGCGAATATAAAATTTGGAAAAAAAAAGACAAGGGTTCTAATGATGGTTCAGTAAGAAAAATTGTCACTTTTATAAAATATAATCAGTATAGTAAAAAAAAAGAGAGAGAATTAGTGGTCATCTATAATAAAAAATACACCGCATATTACGAACGAGAAAACCTAGGAAATAAAAATAGTAATTATTTCTGGATATACAAAAGCTATGAAGACCTTTGGTTTACAGAAGCACAATTTTATTATGCAAAGAAAGAATATAGGAACATAGATGCCAAATATGGAAAATGGAAAAGAAAAGATGATGGCGAATGGATACATGGAATAAGTACAGTCGAGAAAGGAAGTAAAAAATCTGTTTGGAAAGCATTTAAATACAAAAACAAAAACTACTCTCGTGATGGGTGGAATCGAAACCAAATAAAAGTAGGAATTAAAACTGTAGAGAGTTATGAGCCCAAACTCGAAGATATAAAGAATTTGTTGGATACATTAGAGACAAAATATTATGTTCAACTTAAAAAAGGTGGCACATCTCAAACTGTTGAAAAAATTGAAAAAGAAGAAATTCCTTTAGATATTTTAAAAGAAAAAGAAAAATTAGCTAAAGAAAAAGCAGAAATAGAAAAAGAGAAAAAAATATTAGCTAAAGAGAAACAAGAAATAGAAAGAGAGAAAAAAAGAATTGCTTTGGAAAGACAAAAAAAATTTGATAAAACAAAATTATACGCCTTTAGCTCTGGATCAGGATTTATTACTACTTCGGGCAACAATGGAGTGATAATTACCAACAACCATGTAGTACGAAATTGTGATAAAGTTATTATAGCTCACAAAGGAAACAAAATTGACGGTAAAATTTTTGCGGTTGATAAAACGAATGATTTAGCAATTATAAAAGCTCAAATAAGGGGTCAAAGTGCTTTTTCGGTCTCTTTAAATGATGCTCGATTATTAGAAGACATAATTGTTGCCGGATATCCTTTAGGAAAAGAAGTAAGCGGAGCAATAAAAATTTCAAAAGGCAGCATCTCATCACTTGCAGGCTACGGTGATAACTATTCAAATTTTCAGACAGATGCAGCCCTTAACCAGGGAAATAGTGGAGGACCAATAATTAATCTTAACGGAAGTGTTATTGGTGTTGCAGTTGCAAACTATGGAAAAAAAGAGGGAATAGAAAGTTTTAATTTTGGAATTAAATCTTCAACTCTAAGAGCTTTTGCAGATTCAAATGGTATAAAATTTAAAAGCTCAGGAGGAAGCCCCATGTCTAATTCTGAATTAGGAGAATTAATAACAAATGCGACGGTGTTCGTAGAGTGTCACATGAGTATGACAAAAATAAAAAAGATAATGGAGAATATGGATAAAAACAAAAAAGCCGTATATGAAAAATTTATAGAATAATTTAATGATTTTTCTAAGGAGAAAAAAATGAAAAAAAAATATTTAAAAATATTAAAAATTTGCCTAATTGCTTTAATTCTATATCCATCAAATTCTTTTGCTGATTTTGAATGGAAACAAATAGGTCGTAATGTTGATGGTAGTGTTTTTTATGTCGATTTATTATCAATAAAAAAAGTTGGCAAAACTGTTTATTTTTTTTCTATGTCTGATTATGTAAAACCGACTACAGCAGGGGATTTATCAGCTAGAGTTTACCAAGAAGTTAATTGTATAGATTTAAGTTTTAGATATCTTAAAGATTTCTATTATGCCCAACCAATGGGAAATGGTGAACCAACTACTATCATAGATGAAATAGACAAATGGAACGAAGTTAAAAGAGGTTCAATTGCTGAATCAATGTATAAGTTTACATGTAACTATAAATGAATGAATCTGCCAGCAAAAAAGACCTAAAATTAACAATCAAAGTCGTGGACTAATCAATTCTATTAATGATAAATTGTGTAATGATGACAACTGATGATAACAATAATAAAAAAATTAAACCTCTTAGCATCAGGGGTATACCTATTATAGCGATAGTTTTTCCACCCTTAGGATTATTAATGTTATTAAAATATTTATT
>MDTB01235088.1_pt1 | contig 33406 bp, 31 predicted proteins | sample 811161 | NCBI WGS metagenome assembly MDTB01 (sample SAMN05326650, study PRJNA326480) | marine metagenome | isolation source: seawater | place: Mediterranean Sea | collected 2009 | reverse complement strand
TTAAAAATTTTTCTTTGTTCATGATACGGACAAACAAAGTCAGCAATAACAAATTTTTTTTTTGACTTATTTGCTAGTACTTTCATTCTATTAACTTGTCTAATTATGCCTGCTTTACTAAAATCCCAATCATTATACTTACCTCTTATTTTGTCAGCATTAAGCCATTTAGCTCTTAGTTTTTTTTTTAAATTTTTGGCTAACGTAGTTTTACCAGATCCAGGTAAACCCATTATTAAAATTTTTTTTATTTTCACTAAATTTGTCTTTTCTTGGTTATCCAGGGTGCTTTTTTGTTTTTTATCATATTAACAAGAGTATTTTTGTCTCTTAGAGTATCCATACATTGCCAAAATCCAAAATGTCTATAAGCCATTAGTTCTTTTTTTTTAGTAAGTTTTTGAAATGGTTCTCTTTCTAAAACAGTGCTATCAGCTTTGATAAAGTTAAATATTTCATAATTAAAAACAAAAAAACCTCCATTAATCCAATTATTATTTAATTGAGGTTTTTCCTCAAATTTTGCAACTCTTCCACCCTTTAGAAATAATTCTCCAAATCTAGCGGGTGGCTTCACAGAGGTAAGCGTAGCTATTTTACCATGTCTCTTATGAAATTTTAAAAGTTTTTTTAAATCTTGATTGGTAAGCCCATCGCCATAGGTTAAAAAAAAAGTATCTTTTTTATTAAAAAATTTTTTAAGTCTTAGTAATCGACCACCAGTCAATGTGTGTTTTCCTGTAAAAATACATTTTATATTTTTTTTATTTTTGAAATATTTTTCAAAAGCTTCTTTTTTATATCCTGTAGCTAAAATAAAATCTTTAAACCCAAAAAAACTGTAGTAATTAATAATATGTTGTATAATTGGTAATTTTCCAATTTTTACCATTGGTTTTGGGATAACTTTAGTTTCTTCGGCTATCCTAGAGCCAACTCCACCACATAAAATTACTACTTTCATAAAATTTTATTTCTTGATCCTATAGCATAAGGCAACTTTTTGTTAGATACCATAAATGCATTTATACGTATTATTCTTAAAAAATAAAAATAAGGGATTGATAAAAAATGCTTCCATCTAAAACCTAAAAAAAGATGCTTTAAAGTATTTTTCCAAACCAATAATTCACACTTTAAGGGTAAAATACTGATTGATCTTCTTTTATCTAAAAATAGATGTTTATAATTATATCTTTTAATTATTCGATTATTGATAAATTGAAAAAAAATTAGATCTCGTGAAAAAAAGTAATTCTCATCAATTTTAATTTTAAAATTTTTATTAATACCTGATAACCACTTTTTACTTACTACATCCCCCCACCAGGTTAATCCATTTTTTGTGCTTACACTTAAACATTTTTCAAATTTAATCTTATAAATTCTGCAAAAATCTTTAATTGTTTTCTTAAAATTCCAGTGAATATGTTCATATTGAATTACATTCACTTTTCTTAATAACATTAAATCATAAATTCCATTAAAAACTAAATCTAATTGAAAATACAAGTCTTTAGGATAAAAGTTTTTTCCATTCTCAAAATTTAGCCAATTTTTAATTGGCGAACTTAAAGACGCAAGAGGATGTCTTATTATGTGTATAATTTCTGTGTTAGGAGGATTTACTCTTTTAACAAAATTTTTCGTCCAACTAACTAAATGAGTATGTATGAAAAGTAATTTCTTCTTTTTTGTATTTTCACCTTTTGCTTTTGAGTATGCTAAATGTAAGAATTTAATTTTATCAAACTCAGTCATTTTTTTGTTTTTTACAAAATCAATATAATCTTTAACAAATTTTTTTTTATTTACCGAGAAAAACAAATTTTTATTTTTCCCAAGTTTATCCCATCTTTCAAATTTATTAATTCTTGAATCAAAAAATTCAGGATAAAGTTTTATAAAATTTTCAGCTAGTTTTTTACTATCTTTTAAGGCAAGCATTTGAAAAAATTCTTTATCAATTCTTAGGTAAAGAGGTAAAGATAAAATTTGCGAATGACCATCTAGTAAACCTTGAAAAAAATCTGATCCTCCTCTTCCTCCAGCTACTAATAATAGTGTTTTCATGAACTAACTTAATTTGACCTTTTAAAAACTGTTATCATTTTTTGAAGAAATTTAACTGTATCTTGAGGATACTTGCCTACTGCAGTTTCTGCAGCTAAAACTAAACCAGATGCTCCCATTTCTAAAGAGCTAAAAATATCGTTTGCTTCTCCTCTTGTTGGATAATTATTTTCCAGCATACTTTCTAATAAATTTGTTGCTACAAAAATTTTTTTTTTAGAATATTTTTTCTTCAACTCAAATAAATTTCTTTGAATAAGAGGAATATTTTCAATATTTACATCTTTTGATAAATCTCCTCTATCTATTAAAAATTGATCACCATGTTTTAATATTTCTTTAAATGATTTAATGGCATTTTTGGTTTCGATTTTAAAAATTTTATTTTCTTTTTTAAGTAATTTATTAAATTGAATTATATCTTTTACAGAGTTTGTAAATGATAAAGCATAATTTTTGATTTTTAATTTTTTTCCAATTTTAATTGCTTCTCTATCTTTTTCTGTTAAGTAATTTAATTTTATTTTTCTATTTACTAAGTGCACACCTTTGTTATTTTCTAGATAACCAGAGGAAACAACTTTACATAATGCATCTCCACTTTTCTTAATTATTTTTATTGAAAGATTGGTAAAACCTATATCTAAAGTATCTCCTTTTTTTAAATTATCTAAAACATATTTTGGATAAAGTTGTATATTGTTTTTCTCATTCGATATGTAAAATTTTTTATTTTTTTTGAAAAAAATTTTTTTTTTCACTTTAATTCTTATTTGTGCCCCCTCTGTATCTATACAAATAGGAACATTTGAATATTTTCTAATAAAATTGATTACCTTGCCTAATTTATTTAAAGGTAGGTGAGACATGTTTAGTCTTAGAAGATGAATCTTTTTATTTGAAAATTTAAGAAATTTTTTATTTAAGCTTTGCGGTCCTAATGTACAAATTATGTTTATTTTACTCATAAATCCAATCACCATTTATAGTTAAATTTTTTATCTGAATGATTTTTTCGAACCATTTCTTTTTCATTGTGTGGTAAATTTAGGCAATTAGCTATGATTGACTCGGACTTGTACAGTCCTTTAAAGCCATTCCAAATATTTGGGGGTATGGTAACTAAAAAATAATTTTCTGGCGAAAGATTAATCTCTTGATACTTGCCTTTAGAAGGACTTTCTGGTCTTTCATCAAACAAAACCAGTTTTACGGAACCTTTTATACAAGCATAATTTAATGTGGACTCTTTATGTAAATGCCATGCCTTAATAGAGTCTTTATAAATTGTAGAAAAATAAATTTCTCCAAAGGAATGAAAAATAGGATTATCATTCCGAAGCATATGCATAACCTTTCCTCTGTCATCGGAAATAATTTTGAGAGGGGTTATCTTTACATCATGTATCATGATTGCTTATAATTTTTATTATTTAACTAAAAAAAATTGGTTTTGCAGATGATTGAAAATGTTTGCAAATAAAATCAACATCTTTAATGGATAAATTTGCATGATTAGGTAAGTATAAACCATGTTTATCTATAAATTCTGCACTAGGTAGTTTATTTTTTATAATTAGTTTTGATTTTAAAAAAGGTTGTTGACCCATATTTCCACAAATTAAAGGTCTTGTCTGAATATTTTTTGATTTTAAATATTTATAAACTTCAAGTCTATTTTTTACAAAAGTTGCATAACCAAAATTAGAAACCAATTTTAAATTACTTTTTTGTGACCAAAAATTTTCAAGATTGAATTTATATCTCTTAAAATTTTTGTTTCTAATAATTGAAATTTTATTTAGTTTTTTTAATTGACCAAGTCCTATATGTGCATTGAAATCAGTAGATCTAACATTAAAGCCAGAGTAATAAAAAGTATATAATGACTTAAACTCGTCAACTTTGAATTCTTTTTCTAAATTATTTTTAAAAGAATTTTGAACATCTCTTGCCCAACCATGAGATCTAATTGCAAGTGAAATATTATAAAACTTTTTGTCATTTGTTGAGACCATTCCCCCCTCGATCGTTGAAATATGATGTCCAAAATAAAATGAATGAGATGAAGCTAATCCGAAAGTGCCCAATTTTTTCTTATTTGTAAAACTTCCCAAGCTCTCACAATTATCTTCAACTAGTTTAAATTTATATTTTTTTTTTAGTTTAATTATACTTATAAAATCATTGCCATGTCCTAAAACATTAACAACTCCAACTAAGCCTGGTTTATATCTTTTACATATCTTTTCTAAATGCCTAATAGAAAGCCCTAGATTATTTTGATCACAGTCGCAAAGTATAACTTTAAAACCCAACTGAAGATATGGGCTAACAGTTGTAGACCAAGAAACTGCTGGAAGTACAACTATTTTATTTTGTAAAAAATTTCCCTCTAGCAATGTTTGGGCGATTAACAGATTTGCAGATGAACCAGAGTTTACGAAAGTTGAATATCTTAATTTTAAAAAATTAGAAAAATTTTTTTCAAATTTCTTTGTAACAATAGATTGCGTCAAATGCTTTCTTTCTCTCAAAAACTCACTCATTTTGAGATAATCTTTATTGTCAATTGTATTTTGCGCAAGTTTATAAATTTTCATTAATATTTTTTAATTTTAAATCTATTATAACTATTCTTTTATAATGTAGCTCGTAGGTGAATTGGCCCAATTAAAAGATCTAAGTTTAATTTTTTTTTTTTTAAAAAATTTGTCTACAGCTTCAGACTCGCCATGTCCTTTAAAACCATATTCATCAAACGCTATAAGTCCTCCTTTTGCCATTTTATCGTACAAGTTTTTTAGTATTGCTAACGTGCCATCATAATTATCTACGTCTAAATATAAAAGAGCAATTCGTGATCCAAAATTTTCTTTTACATATTTTTTAGTAGTAATTTTGACGTCTCCAGCATAGAGTTTTAAATTTTTAAATCCCCATTCCCTACACTTTTTACTTAATTCTTTTTGATTAATAGTTTTAGACGAATGCCAAGACTGTACTTTTTTGTCTATTTTATATTTAAATTTTAATTTTCTTTTTTTTGAGTCAAACAAATCAAACCCGACTACTTTGTAATTATTATTGGGTTTAAATAAGAGCATTAATTTTACCCAAGTAAATATTCCCGATCCTTTAAAGACACCACATTCACAAATATCTCCAGGAACATTTAATATTTTTTTAAAAAGCTCGTATCTAGCAAGAATTTTTTGGATCCTGCCTAAGTCAGTATCTTTTAAAAAACTATCATATATTTGATTTTGATTTAAAATCATTTCAAAAGCTAAAAATTATGCTCGCCAGATGAGTTGCCACTTTTTTTATTAATATGAAATGAGTATGCGCTTAAATCTGATCTTTTACTTTCAGCATTATACCAACAAAAATTAAACTTATTTGTATTCTTTAAGATTTTATTTACGTCAAATATAAGTGACTGGGACGGTAACAATTTTTTTGAAATTGTTTTTATTTTACCTTGATCGCTGTAAAAACTTATTTTTACTTTATCTTCTTCTCCATCTAAATTTTTAAAGCATATACCTAGCTTACTTGTGTAATCTTTATGATTAATAATCTGACCCCAAACAAAACTAGTTTTTTTCTTAGGAACAAATATTTTTTTATTTGTTAAAGATAAGTTAATAGAACATCTAATTGAATTGTGTTTATCAATATCTCCATAAATTAACTGATGATTAATTCTAGTTGGAATTTTATTATTTTTAGAAGTGGCAACTACTGAAAAGGCAGAAATATTCTTAATTTTTTTCAAATTTACAAAATCGTTTACAGTTATTGTTAATGGTTTGTTAGAACTTGAAGAAAATTTATAAATTGGTGAAATGAAAGTTTTATTATTACTTAAAATCTTTATTCTAATATCAAGTTTCGCTGGACTAAAAATAGGATACATTGTTATTTGGTTAATATATTTATTAAAATAAGGGTAAGTTCTAGAACTTTCTGAGGATGAAAAATATTCTTTTGTATTCGAAGAGTCATAGTAGGAATGATTTGCAGAAAACGCTCCTGTCTTTTTATTTAATCTTCCAGCTAACATCCTGCCAAAAAAGAGTTTTTGTTTTGGCTGTTTTATTTTTACAATTCCACCCTCAAGATTTTTCGGCAGAATATTTGAAAATAAAAAAGACTTATATGAAAGTCTTGGAATTGATACCTTTATCTTTTTAACAAATTTATAATCATCCTTTTTATAACTTATTAAAACTTCTTCATTACTGAGATCGATAATTCCAGAACTTAAATTGAAGAATGTGTCATAATTCTTGTCAATCTTAAGATCAAATGACGCCTCCGAGACATGGTTTTTGTTAATTTTATCATCTTCAAAAATATCGTTAAGCACTCTATTGTAAGAATGAACAGTGTTACAAAAATCTTTACCTAGATGACTAACTATTACTGCTGGAAATGGAATATAAAGATTCTTGTCTGAAAAAAAATCTATTAAGAAATTATTTGCTCTTACTTCAGAAAAAATACTATTTAGGTTGAGGCTATAAACTTTCGGCTGATCAATTCTAATTGTTTTACTTGCTAGTAAATTTCCAAATTTATCTACGGCTGTTAATTTTAAAGCAACTGACTTATTATTTCTTTTTAATAAAAAATGATTTATAAAACTTATCCAAGTATTGCTTTTAGGTAAACTAGGTGCTGTAAGAGATGAACGATGAACAGTGTTACTGTTTGGAAAGGCATGATAATTAATTCTATCTTTCTGAACCTGTAAATAATTTTTCATTATAATTAAATTTGATTATTCTAAAGTATTTAATATATCTTAATTTTTATAAATTAAAATAATTTTTTTATTTTCATTTTTCTAATTAAAAAATATATAATTGATAACCACGAATTTGGGTATATCAAATTTTTAAAAAAATGTTTCTTTAAATCTACGTAATTATAACCCATTTTCTCACCATGAATCATAATATTAAAAAAATAGTTAAAAAAATTCCTCAAAGAATAATTTTTTTCATAAATATACTGAAAGAAATTTAATCCTTTTTTTCTATAATAATCTAGGGCCTCCGGAATTCTTACTATTTCTACCAGGGGGTATATGTTGCTCCATTCTCGAATACCGCTTAAATTTACTGTAAGTGGTTTAGCGCAGAAATATGATTTAGAATTTCTAAATGCTTCACAAAATATTTTTATATGAAAACAGGTGTTTTCAAAATTAGACCAAGATTTTTTGTCTTTAATCAAGTCATAGTTGATTACATGAAGATTATTAGCCCACCCTTCTCTTTTAAAAACACAAACAAAAACACCTAATAAGTAATCAAATGCTACTCTATGTTTAATTAAATCAAAAAACATTAATTTTTCATCTTTTTCAAGAGCAGACAATGTTTTCATCTTTTCTGGAAGGTGTTTTGTATCAAAAGGTTTTTTAAATTTTTTTAAATATTCTGAACTTAAATGATTTGAATTAACCCAAAAGAAATCACAATCTTTGTTTTTTTTTATTATATCATTTAAATCATTTATTGCATTTGGCATTAACAAATCATCATCTCCTAAAAACCAAATAAAATCATTTTCTGCCATGGATGCAACTTTTAAAAAATTAAGAGCTGCACCAAGATTTTTTTCATTTTTTGAATATTTTAATTTTAATCTTTTTTTGAAAGGTTCTATTAATTTTTCAACGTCGTAATCTGAGCAATTGTCAGAAATACAAACCTCAAAGTTATCATTTGTTTGCAAACATAACGAATTAAGACAATTTAATAAACTTTCAGATCTATTATATGTCGGTATACATATTGATATTTGCATAAACTGAATTTTAAAACTAGCTAAGACTTAAGATCTAAATTTGTTGATCAAATCTTTTTAAATACTTGATGACGTAATTTAATTGAGAGTTTGTCATATTTGGATAAGTTGGTATAGTAACAAGTTCTTTCCAAATTTTTAGTGAATTAGGAATTTTTGACTTATAATTTTTATAAAGTGGATGTAATGGTAGTGGTTTAATATAAACAGTAGTTGCAATCTTTTTTGATTTAAGAAAATCTATTAATTGATCTCGATATTTGCTTTTAAGAGTAAACATCCAATAAGATGATTTATTAAATTTATATGGAAATGCAGGGCTAATTTTTTTACAATTTTTTAGTTGATTTAAATATTTTTTGATTATGTCTGATCTACGCTTGTTAAAAAAATTTAATTTTTTTAACTGTACCATTCCTATTGATGCCATTAAATCAGTCATATTATATTTAAAGCCTAATTTAGTTATAGAATAATTCCAATGCTTAATTTTTTTGTTTCTTTTTAAACTATTTTTGTGTCTTACAAGAGGATCTTGATCCCATCCATGATAGCTAAGAGTTTTCAAATCTTTAACAAACTTTTTTCTGTTGGTTGTTATCATGCCTCCATCTCCACCAGAGGTCATAATTTTAATTTCTTGAAAACTGAAACAGCCAAAATCTCCCCATGTTCCTAATTTTTTTCCTTTATAATCTCCACCACATGTTTGAGCACAATCTTCAATTACAATCATATTTTTTTTTTTAGACCAGGGTACAATTTTTTCCATCTCACATGGCTGACCATTAAAATGAACTGCTATAACTGCAACGCAGTCTCTTGTATATTTTTTTTTAAGATCATCAAAACTCATAACTAAAGTTTTAGGATCTATATCAACAAAAACTGGTTGAAGATCGCAATAAAGTATCGAAGCAGCAGATGCACTGAAAGTCATAGCTGGAACTAAAACTTTCTTTTTCTTTTTAAAATTATTGACTAATAAAGACAAATGAAGCGCTGCGGTGCAGGAATTAACACCTATAGAATATCTTACATTAAAATATTTGCTCCATAAGTTTTCAAATTTTCCAACATTAGGGCCATATCCAAGCCACGAATTTTGAAAAAGAGTCTTTATCTTGTTTAATTCTTTGGAATTAACTGATGGTGTTGATAGTCTAACTTTTAAATTTTTCATGGTCTATTTTAAATATTAAATCCAAATGCACTTAATTTTTCATTTATAAAATACTTATAATTTTCTTTATCTATTATATGGAAAATTGGAAGAGGAAAAATTAACTTACCTCCATTTAAAATGAAATTTTTTTCTTGTTTTATTACCTCTGATCTAAATGACCATATAAGAACAAATAAGTAAGTTGGTTTTAATTTACGCATTTTAGATTTAGAAATTATTTTAATATTAGATCCTGGTGTATATCTTTCCCATTTCTGGGGGTTGCCGTCGCCTATATACTTAATATCATTTGAGTCTATTTTACAGTGATTTAATATAATATTTCCTTTGGTGGAAGCACCGTAACCAACTATCTTTTTTTTATTATTTGAAAAAAAATGATTAACTACCTTTTTCATATTTTGTAATCTTAAGTTAAACTTTTCATAAGATGAAAAGTTAATGAGTTGTTCCTGCTCAAAAACTTTCTTTATTTTTTCTATATTTATTTTTCTTTTAGAAGCTTTTTTTGCAACAACGACTTCTGCGCTTCCACCATTAATTTCATTAAAATTTATATCTAAAACTTTTAATCCATTCTTTTTTAAAATTTTGTTTAAAGTACTAAGGGTATAGTAAGTGACATGCTCGTGATTTATCTGATCGTATGTCAAATTTTTAAGTAGGAGTGGAAAATATGAAAATTCCACAATCCAGACACCCTCGTTTTCTAGTAATGTACAAACATCTTTGCAAAATGAATTAGGATCATTAATATCATAGAACATTGCGAAGGATGTGATTAAAGAGAATTTCTGTTTTTTCATCTTTCTATCAAAAAGATATTTATCAATTTTTTTTTTTGAAAAGTAATCAACTATTAAATTTATATTTCTGCTTTCAAAATTTTTTCTAAACTTTTCAGATGAAGGGTCAATAGCAAATAATTGAAATTCTTTATTTTTGTTTCTTAATAATTTTAAGAAAGTTGGATCACTACATCCAATATCTAGAATTCTAGAATTTCTTCTTAATCCGTTTAGTTTTTTTACTTTCTCTCTCATGTGGTTTATCATGAGTTGGCTTAGTCCCGTCCAATAACCGTAGCCAGAACCATACATTTCTTTTGCGGGTGCTAACTTGGAGAGCTGAACTAAATCGCAATTTTTACATTTATAAAGATCTAAAGGATATTTTTTTAATTTAACTTTTTTTATAAAAGTCTTGCTGCTAATTGGTTGAGAACCAATCGGTATAATTTTATCAAACTTTTTTTTTAAACAATTTCTACACTTCATATTAATTTGATATATTTATATAATTCTTGATTTGCTTAATTGTAAAATTTACCACTTTAGATCTTTCTCCACGTTTAAAAAATTCATACCAATTGAAAGATAGTTTTAAAGCTTGTTTGGCATCCATTAGTGTTTTCCATTTCAAATATTTTAAAGATTTGCTGCTATTTAAAGATAAGTTTGTTGACTCATAATATTTGCTTTTTTTTATTAAGATTTTAGATTTTGAATTTAATAATTGTTTTCCAAACTTTGCTACCTCTATAACCTTTAAATTATTTTTTTGTTTAGGGCCAAAATTCCATGCACCTTCAAATTTATTATTAAAGTATAGTTTTTCAGCAAGTTTAAGATACCCAAAAAGTGGTTCCATCACATGTTGCCATGGCCTTGTAGCATTTGGCCTTCTTAAGATTAATTTTTTATTATTTAAAAAAGACTCAGCACAATCTTTAACTATTCGGTCTTTTGTCCAGTCGCCTCCACCAATGCAATTACCTGATCTTACAGTTGCGATATTACATGGCTTACCTTCTTTAAAAAAAGATTTCTTATAGCTTTGAGTTACAATTTCTGCCGCTGCTTTACTTCCACTATAAATATCGTGACCTCCTAAATAATCTTTTTCTTCAAAAGGGATTTTTTTTTCTAAATTCAAGTAAACTTTATCCGTTGTGACTATAATTAAAGACTTAGTAGATTTACAAAATTTAACAGCTTCCATTACATTTGCTGTTCCTAAAACATTAGTTTTAATAGTTCCTCTGGGTTCTTTATAACTTTCAATAACACTTGATTGTGCTGCTAAATGAAACACTATTTGAGGTTCAAACACTGAAATAACATTTTTTAACTTCTTATAATCAAGAATATCATTTCTATAATCTTTTACTAAATATCTATTTAATTTAGCTCCATCAAAAAAATTTGGTTTTGTTATTGGGTTTAATGCATAACCAGTTATTTTTGCTCCTAGAGTAGATAATATTAAAGTAAGCCAGCTTCCTTTAAATCCAGTATGGCCAGTTATTAAAACTTTTTTGTTTTTCCAAAAATTATTTTTCATTTTTTTAATTTTTTAATGATTTGTTTTATCTGTTTAACTTTTTTTCTATCATTTAAATTATTCAAATCTTGAACATCTTTCATATTATCAACTGAATTCCAAAAACCACTAATAAAACTTAAATTAGCTTTGTATTTTTTTATAATAATAGGATAAAAGCTTTTTTCAAAGTTAATAAAGTTTTTAAAATTAACTTTTAATATTTTTTTATTCATAATTGCTATTCCTGAATAAACATAGCCTACAAAAGTTTTATTACTTTTCTGTTTTATAGAATCAAAATTTGTATCTCTTTCAAAACTTACGATTTTATTTTTATCTTTTCCAACAATTCCATAATTTAATTGAGCCTCACAGCCTAGAAAAGTTATTTCTATTTTTTTTTTGATATGTTCCAAAAACATTTTTTTTATATTAAAATCTAGTATTGCATCGCCATTTAATAAAATGAAATCATTAGACTTTATTTTATTCTTTATTTTATAAATCCTTCTTGCTATTGAAGTGTTTACTCCAGTATCTACTGTTTCAATGTTTAAATTCTTCAAATCTTTAGAATTTTTAAGATAATTCTTTATAACCTTTCCTTTATATCCTAGTGGAATAATAAAGTGATTAAATGAATTTCTTTTTAAAATTTTTATAATAAACCAAATGATTGGATAATTTTGTACTTTTATTAATGATTTCGGAATTTTTTTACCTAATAAACCTAACCTTGTCCCTTTGCCACCGCAAAGAATTACAGCTGTTTTAATTTTTGTACTTTTTTTTTTCAATTTTAACCTTTTAATTTAGTCTACCAAAAGGTAGATAAGAAGTTGGGTTTTTAAGAATATCTTTTATATAAATTTTTTGTTTTTCACATAAAGCAATTTTATAAAATATTTCATCCAATATTCCTTCATATTCTTTTAATATTTTATCGTTATGTGCAGTGCTCATATACACTGCATTTGAGGCTAAAAAGCCTTTGTTAAGCATTTCTTGAGTAATAAAAGTTTTATATTCTTGAGAGTGTTTGCTTTCAATAGTAAATTTAGCCAATGAAGGTAATCCAAATATTTTTATTTTTAATTTATGTCTTTTAGCAATTTTTTTCCAAATTTGAATAAGTTTTTTACCTAATTGAGTTATTTTTTGCCAAGTTTTATCTTTTTCCATTATTTCTAAAGTTTTTAATGCTGCGGTTGGTCCTATTCTTTCAGTCCAAAAGGTACTGCTCATAAAAGATTTTTTTGCGTTTTCCATGACAGAGTTCTTTCCTATTACAGCTGTTATTGGATAACCATTTCCTAGCGCTTTTCCAAAAATTGCAATGTCAGGGATTATATTAATTGATAAATGTAAGCCACCAAATGACTGTCTAAATCCTGATGTGCATTCATCAAAAATCAGAATTATGTTTTTTTTATTAGCTAATTTTCTTACTTGTTTTAAAAATTTAATATTGGGCAACGTATTTCTTGAAACTTCCATTTTAATAATTCCAATTTTTTTTTTCTCCACTAAATTTTTAAGTTGATTATAGTTTCCATAATTAAAACTATACGAAGTGTTAATTAAATTTTTTGGAACACCAAGAGGATCTAAACCTGGAATCAAATGACTGTCTAAATTTCTATTTGTCTTTAAATTAGCTGCTAAATACCAGTCATGCCATCCATGATAACCACAAAAAGCAATATTGTGCTTGGATGTACATGCTCTTGCGATTCTAATTGCTAATGCATTTGCTTCGCCGCCAGTCCTTGCAAATTTTACTTTTTCAGCCCATCTGTGCATATCAATTAATTTTTCTGCCAAATAAACTTCTTCTACACAATTTAAAGTGCTCATATTGCTACTTTTTACTGCTTTAATCACTGCTTTATCAACTTGAGTATTAGAATAACCTAATATATTCGTTCCAACTCCCATTAAAGACATATCCTTATATATTCTTTTATCTAAATCCCAAATCTTATATCCCTTTGCTTTTGTAAAATAAGTTGGCCACTTTCCAGGTAAAAACATATTAGGATTTTTTGAAATAAGACTATTTCCACCTAAAATTATAGAAGTCGCTCTTCTCCATATTTTTTGATATTTTTTTAATTTCGATCCTTCGTTTAATTTCAAATGAGAATTTTTTTTAAATAGTTTTTTATTATTTTTGTAAAATTTTTCTACTTGTTTATAATTAAAATGAATATTTGGTTTAAAATTATCGTAAATATTTCTAATCAGGTCTAAATCAACTTTTTCATCAATTGTTAACCTAATATTTTTAAAGTCGCTTTTTATATGACATTTTTTATTCTTGACTATGTAATGTTTGTTATCTTTTAAATAAGAAATTAATACTCCTCCATTTTTTTTATGATCATTATCAGCTTTTAAGTAGGCCTCTTTTAATAATTTAAAACTAAAAACTTCCACGTCTAATCCATCAGGATAAGTCCATGGATTTGTATTTGAAAGATAATCAACTTTTAATTTTTTAAAATCTTCTAAAAATTCATCTACTATTAATGGATCGGCTAGCGGACAATCGGCAGTAATTCTTACAATAATTTTAGAATTATTTTTTTTGGCAGCATGATAAAACCTTGAAATAACATCTTCCTCTGAACCGAGATAGTACTTTATTTGTTTTGTTTTTAAGAAATCTATTAATTTAATATTTTTTTTATTATTTGATGTGGCTACTAATATATCATCTATGTTTTTAGATTTTTTTAACCTTCTTGTAATAAGTTCTATTATAGGGATATTTTGAATAGTTTTTAATGCCTTTCCCGGAAGTCTGGATGAATTCATTCTAGCTTGAATTATAATTGTAGTTTTCATTTTAATTAGTATGAAGTTTGTTGCCTATAATCATTAATTCCATTTACGAGGGTCTAAGTGCTTAGAGTCAATTTTAATATTTAATTTTCTAAAATTTATGGTACTTTTTTTATAATTTATAACTTGTTTAAAGCTTTCTAAATCATTAAATCCTATAACAATTTTATCAATATTTTTATTTCTTAAAACAAAGTTCAAACATGCATTTATTGTTGTAAGCTTATTCAACTCAAGCCATTTTTTCCAAGACTCCAAACCTTTTTTAAGACTCAATAGCTTTTTTGGAATTCTTATATTTCTTTTGGTTAACAGTCCTTGCAAGAAAATGGATCTAACATGGATTTCGATACCTTTTTTTTTAATTTTTTTTATTAATCTTACATTTTCAATTCTTCGATCAAAAATATTGTAAGGAACTTGTACAAAATCAATATGATATTTGTTAATTATTTTTTCTAAAGTTTTAAAATTATAAACAGAAATACCTATCTTTTGAAGTTTATTTTTTTTTTTTAGATTTAAAAGTGCTCTGAATACAAATTTAGAATTTTTAGAAAGAAGAATTTCTGCATTCTGCAAAAGTAGACCATAAACTTTGTTTAATCTTAAGTTTTTAGATGATTGTAAAAATTGATTTGTTATCCATTTTTCAATTTCAATATTTTTTATTTTTGAAGGAATTCCAGTAATCTTAGTTATTATTTTAAAATTTTTTTTTACAGATCCTATAACTTTTTCAGAATTAGAATATTGGGGTGAAGTATCAACTGTTTTAATTCCTTTTATCACAGCAAAATTTAAAAGTTTTTTAAATTCATTAATATTAATTTTATTATTTATTAAACCATATCTTTTGTTAACGTTTGCGCTTCCAATTATAATCTTATTTCTAATCATTTGCTTAACAATAATTCTAAATCAAATTTTGACGAGATTTTTTTTAAAATCAGAAATTATATTTTTATAAATTAAATATTTTCCTTTTTTATTTAATAAAGTTTTTCTTTTTCTTCTTTTAAAAAGATAAGAATGAATGTTTTTGTAAGTAAGTTCTTTTTTTACGTTTTGTATAAGATGAATTTCTTTTATTTTTGAGAGAGGTTTAGCAGTTTCTATTTGATTAAAATTCTGGGGAATAATTACAGGGTTTGATCTTAACAAAATTTGTTCGTACATAGTGACTCCACCCGAGGAAATCACTAAATTAGATGATCTTAAAATATTATGAAAATTATTAATTCTATTTTTGAAAACTTTAAAGTTAACTAAATCTCTAATTTTGCTAATTAAATTTTTGTTTTTAATATGATTTTTATTTAATAGAAAAATTTTTTTATATTTATCAAATTTTTTGTCATTCATTTTATCTATTAATTCAAGCATTTTCATATTATTATCAGCCCCTCCCATATAAAAAAAAATGCTTAAGTTTTTTTTTTCTTTTTCTTGTCTAATTTGAAATTTCTAAAAATAACAAAATTGAGTCCTATAAGTTTCCTGCAATCTTTATTTAATAATTTTTGATGCGATTTTTGAAAAAAATTATAATGATAGTTTATATATATATTGCAAAAATGTTTTTTTTTTCTTAAATCGTCAATAACTGTTAAAAAAACTATTTTTCTAATTTTTTTTTCCCAAAGGTAATTTAGGCCGTATATGTCTTTAATTACAATCTTTATTTTATTCTTTTTGATGAATTTTTTTGTGAAACTAATGTCATCATTTTGATTTCTTAAACTAATATTATTTTTTTTTTTTATACCTGGCTTTAAACCTAAAAAAAAACATTTGTGTCCTTTTTTTTTAAAAACTTCTGATAGAGCTAAGCATCTATAATAATGTCCTAAGCCAATTTTTTCAGACTTGTCACATTTAAACAAAACATTCATGAAACATATCTTAATAAGTAAAAAGCTTCTGCGTATTTAAGACCTACGCTCTGGCCTCTATAGTTTGCTAAATTTTTAATCCCCTTAATTGATCTTGGGTGTGGCCAAGTATTGATTTCATTTTTGTAGGCTTTAGCTGCCTTAATTTTTTTATTAATAGTAGCAGTAATATCTACAAAATAATTTGGATTAAATGTTTTTTTCTTTAGATTAAAATTCCATTCTGTGCTGGATAAAGTTTCAAATAATAAAATGTTTTTTACACAAAAATTTGGCTTTGGTCTCGAAGCCGTAACTACAGCCCTTGAAACAATTTCATGGTCGATATTCAAATCGACGTTTGAATGTGTAAAAATAGTATCTGGCTTAAATTTTTTTATAACCTTTTCTATTTCTCTAGTTATCTTAATTAATGGAACAGTATCAAGGCCATTATCTGGATAAGATAAGAATTTTGAGTTACGTACCCCCATAATTTTTAATGAATTTAAAGCATTATTTTTTCTATTAACAGCGGTTTTTGAAAATTTTTTTCCTCTCGCTGAAACACCATCTGTAAAAAAAAGTGTAAAAATTTTACATTTTTTTTGAGAAAACTTTATTATAGTTCCTCCACATCCTAAAAGTTCATCATCAGGGTGTGCTGCTACTACAAGTATTTTTTTAATTTTATTCAATATCTTATACCTTCAGGGTTAAAAATTTTTTTTCTTCTTTTAAAGTATAATTTTTAAGTTTAAATTTTTTACATCTACTAGCACCTGTGCTTAAATTAAAAATTAAGCCATGTCCTGGACAAGTAATTGAATTCTCTTTCAAAAATCCATCCTCAAGTCCGATTGATAAATGTGGGCAATGTGATTGAAATAATTTATATTTATTTAAAGATTTTAATAATAAAAAATTTCTGTTTTTAAATGAAATTTTATAAATTCTATTTTTCTTAATTTTTTTGGTTTCACATATTTTAAAGATATTCTCTGGTTCAAAATTTTTTTGGATCTTTATTTCAATATAATGTTTTTTAAAATTATATTTTTTTACTTTTTTTATGATCGAATTATCCTTCCGGGGGAAAAAGTGGATTTTGTTAAAGACATTGGTATTAAAATCCTCCGAAGAATACCACTCTGCATATTCAGGTGCATTTGTTTTTTTATAAAAAATTGGTTTTCTTTTATTTATTCGTCCAGAAAAAACTATTCTAGTTTCGTGGGATGTATTTAAACGAGTTGCATGTAATATTTCAGGATCAAAGGCTAACAAGTCTCCATCTTTTAAATCGATTACTTTCGGTTCTTTAAGATTCTGGTTGGATTTAACATAAGGAGGATCTTGATTATGCTTGAGGTCAATATCATTTACTTTTGGAAATATTAGTAAACCGCTTTCTTTATTTACTCCGGTAACTGACCACCATAAATTTAAAGCCCCAAAAGTATGACCAAACCAAGTATCCCGGTGAGGGCCATGACCGCTACAACTCATGGGTAAGTTTTTAAAATATTTAATTTTTTGAATATCAGAGTCTTTTAAATTTATTTTTTTTCCAAATGATTTATTTATTTCATCTTGTGCATTTTTATAATTATTTAAATCTAAATTTAAATAATTTTCTCTTTTTAATATCGATTTTTTTGCATACTCAAAAGGGAAAATAATTCTATAATTAAGTTTTTTATCAATAAAAAATGAATTAAATCCTAAATCATTTTTAGCACAATAAAAGATTTGCTTTCTTAAATATTGGTCAAATTTTTTCTCTAATACTTTATGTAAAAAAGGTAAATAATCAGGATTAAAGTATAAGTGCATTTTGTTTAAATTGTTTTTTTTGATTTTTGCTGAAACTTTTTCTCCAGCAATAAGTGCTATTGAATCTAATAGTATTTCTTTTGTGTGTTTTTTAAATTGAAGATTTTGATAATAGTTTGAAAGTATTTTATACTCACCATTATATAGTTTTGCTTTTTGATAATTTTTTTCCATTATAAATTTTTACTTTATTGGTAGCCTTTTTGTTTTTAAATTTAATTTAAATTTATATTTTTTGTTCAAGCACAACGCAATAGCATATGAAAACAACGGAATTTGAGCAAGATAATTGGTGGCTATGCTTCCACTTGGCCTAGGATTAATTTCAAGCAAACACGGATTATTGAATTTATCAGTTATTAAGTCGATGTCTGTAAGAAATTTTAAATTTAGAATTTTTGTAATTTTTTTACAATAACTAATAATCTTATTGTTTTTAGATAAAATATTACCTTTATAAGGAATTCCGTTTGGGTTTATTCTCTTTCTGATTATTGAGATATGTTTGTGATTAAAAGATAAATTGTCTACATCATATACAGGTTTTTTTAATACCTCCATCATCATTAATGATCCATATTTAAAAAGTTTTTTTGTTAAGTATGTTTTATTGGGATTGAAAATTTTCTCCCTCTTTCCTTTTCCGACCCAACTTTGAATTTTATCTTTTTTTCCTTTAAGAATAATAACCCCCCTGCCTCCTATCCCTTTTACAGGTTTTAAAATTAAACTTTTTAATGGATAGTCAAAGAAAATAAAATTTTTTTTCAACTCACTTACATTTTTAACAATCTTAAACTTTGGTAAATAAACATTGTTTTTTTTTAATATATTAAATGTTTTTTCTTTGTTTATAATTTTTTTTATAGTTGAATAATTGTTAACCATTACTGATATTTTATTTTTTTTAAAAAAAGCAATTTTTTTTGAAATTTTAAAAGCCTCATTGTCTGAATAAGGTACAATTAAGTTTATTTTTTCTTTGATAGAGATGTTTAAAATTCTTCTTATATAATTTTTAGAATTTGCAGTACTAATTTTGTAAAATTTATCCAAGAGTAAATCTTTTGGTTTTAAATTTCTTTTATCTATTCCAACAACATAAATACCTTTTAGTTGCTTATCATTTTTTAAATGTTTGATAAGTAATGGTGTTAAAGTACCGCCAACAGATGTAATTAGAATTCTCAAATTTAGATTTTTGTGTTTTCTTTTGTAATCGCACTGTCTATTTTTATTTTTTTTTTAATTTTTTTTCCGATAACTTTTAAAAAATCTTTAGGTTTAAGTCCTAATTTATTTCCTTTAGATCTCTTCAATGAAATATTATTCAAACTTAAAATCTCCCCCATTTTAATATCTCTTACGCTCATGACAGATCTATGATAAATACCCCTATTTTTAATTTCTTTTTTAGTTGGCTTAATATTTTCGTTTCCAAGTAAACTTTCAATGTTTCTTATGGATTTTACCATTTGTTTAAATTCATTTGGATCAATAGACACTTTTTGGTCCGGAACTTTTAGGTTTTTATCTAAGGTTATATGTTTTTCAATAATTTTAGCTCCTAATGAAACAGCTCCTAAACATGCATCATGATTGTTGGCATGATCTGAATACCCAATTGGAATATTATTAAATTTTGAAATTAAATTTTTAATAACTTTTAAATTTATCTCTGACGGTGGAGCTGGATATAAAGAAGTACACTTCAAAATTGCATATTTTTTATTTCTATTTTTTTTTATTGTTTTAATTGCATCTTTAATTTCATTTAAGTACGCCATTCCAGTTGAAATAATAATTGGCAATTTTGTTTTCGCAGCTTCTGCAATTAAAGGATAGTTGTTAACTAAACCAGATGAAATTTTTATTGCTGGAAATTTTAATTTTTTTATCATCTCCAAACTTTTAAAATCTCCTGGAGTACCAAATAATATTATTTTTTTCTTTTTACAAAATTTTTTTATCTTTAATAAATTTTCGAAAGTTAAATTATTTTTTTTAAAAATCTTATAAGAAAATGTATTTTTGCAATAACTGTATAACGGACTTACAATTTGTAATTTTACAGCATCAGCTCCTGCCTTTTTAGCTTTGATTACTAGTTTTTTACACAAACTTAAGCTTCCTTTGTGATTTATGCCTATTTCAGCAATAATAAATGTGGGATTTTTCCCTCCAATTTTTTTATTTTCTATTTTGAACATAAAAGTTTATTTGTTTAATAAACTTTGAATCTTATTTTTGTTTAATAAGTTATCGTTATCTTTTGAGTTATACTCAAAACGTTTGACAAGTTTTTTTAATTTTTTTTTAAGTTTACTTTTAAAATATAACTTATTTGGCATAAGTACATACCCATTATTGAATGTAAAAGTGTCTAATGACTCATCTTTTGAAATAAGTAATTCATCAATTTTTTCTCCGGGTCTTATACCTACGATCTTAATATTTGCTTTTGGATAAATTGTTTTCATTAAATCTTTGATATACACAGAAGGCATTTTTGGAATAAATATTTCTCCTTTGTCCATCATCTTAAAGCTGGACAATACAAATTTAACAGCATCGGTTAAGTTAATAAAAAAACGTGTCATTTTTTCATCTGTCAATGGAATTGTTTTTTTATTTTCGAATTTTAATTTTTTGATTAAGGGTATTATAGATCCTCTTGAGCTTAAAACATTTCCATATCTAACGATACTAAAAGAAGTTGAGTTTTTTCCAGATATTGCATTTCCATCAATAAATATTTTTTCGGCACACAATTTAGTTGCTCCGTACAAATTAACTGGATTAACTGCTTTGTCAGTTGACAAAGCTAAAACTTTTTTTACTTTTGCATTTATTGCGGCACTAACTATATTGCTAGATCCATATATATTAGTTTTAATACATTCCAATGGATTATATTCTGCTGCTGGCACATGTTTTAATGCTGCTGCATGGATAACGTAATCAACATTTTTGAAAGCAAACTTAAGTCTATCTAGATCTCTTACGTCACCTAAAAAAAATCTCAAATTTTTCTTATCTATGAAACGAGCTTTCATTTGATATTGTTTCATTTCATCTCGAGAAAAAATAATTATCTTTTTACATTTAAAATGTTTTAATAAATATTCAACGCAAGCGTTACCAAATGAGCCAGTGCCCCCTGTTATTAAAATTACTTTATTATTAAACATAGTGATTAATTATCTTTATAATATTTGATTGTTTTGTCTATACCCTTAGTAAAAGTTGTTTTATTTTTCCAATTTAAAAATTTTTTAGCCTTTGAAATATCAGGATATAACACTTTGTTTTCATTTTTTCTTAACCTGATCTTCCCAAAGACTGGATAAAAATTTCCCATTTTTTTTTCAACCATTTTCATAACATTCTTAAGTTGTACTGCTTTACCATATCCAATGTTTAATATCTTGCCTTTTGATTTTGAAGAAATAATGCTCTTTATTATTCCATTAACAGCGTCATCAACATATAAAAAATCTCGAAATTGTTTTCCACTTGATGTGTAAAAAATATCTCCTGTTTTACAAGCATTTATAAGCTGAGGTATAAATCTATTTTTTTTTTGATATGGTCCATATAATTGATAAAATCTAATTATCGTTACTGGAAAATTAAATTTTTTATAACATTCAAGATAATATTTTGTTGCCAAATATTTATGTTTTCCATATATATCTTTTGGCTGAACTTTGCTTTCTTCTTTCTGTGGAGATCTTAAACTACCATATTCTGAGGAGCTTCCTATTTGAATAAAAGACTGAATTTTTCGATCTCTAAATACTCTAAATAAGTTTTTAGCCCCTATAAGATGATTTTTTCTTATCTTATTTTTGTTAATATGATCAATGTAACCGCCTAAGTTAACAACATAATCGTAGTTTGATTTAATAGTTTTTTTTAATCTTTTTAATGAACTTATATCACAGACTAAATATTTTATTCCTCCAATTCTATCTTTTACATTAGGCTTATGTAACGATAAGGAGGTTAGATTCCAATTTAATTTTTTACATTTTTTTAATAAACTAGTTCCAATAAAGCCTGTTCCGCCGATTACAAGAATTTTTTTTTTCATTTTTGTAATTTTAATTAATTATTTTTTTTGACATTAAGTCTAAACTTTTCTCAAGATTCATTTCTTGTTTACACATATTTTTACAAAAAAATTTAATGCTTTTTTGCCTTTTTTTATCGTACCACCATTTTTCAATATTATTTAAGTTAGAATTAACAAATTTTGCAGCTTTAATATTATCAAAAAAAATTAAATCATTTTTTAGTAATGAGTCATAATACTTTTTATACTCGTTCTTTATGGTAAAAAAATCTTTTGAAGTTACTAAAATAACTGGAATATTCATTGATAAAGACTCTAGAAAACCTGTTGAATTAGTAGTTTCGATCAATAGTTTGAATTTATCTGACATTTCAAATCCTCTTTTTCTTTTGTCAGTTAAGATATATTTTACTTTTTTATATTTAGTTTTTAAATCTTTGGAAATATAGTCAAATCCAAGATTGGGAAATTTTTTTGTTTCTGTTACTCTGTAACATTTAGCGGTTGTCTCATTAAGTACGTCTTTTTTCAGATTATTTAAAAATCCAAATAAATGTTTTTTATAAATATCATAGGTTTCTATTTCCCTAGGAAAATCTTGTAATTTCCATGGTGTTTTCGCCCACTCTACAAAAGATATTAAAATTCCACGTGCATCATTTTTGTTAATTTTTTTACCTATATTCGATGAAATATATAAAGGGTCAAGATTTTTACCTTTGAATTTATTTCCCCAAGTAAAATATTTATCACAAACCCTTATTTCATAAAAATTATTACAAAATTTATTGTGATATTGATGACCATGTTGTAATAAAAATAATTTAGATCCACTGTTTAATTTATTCAAAGTAAATATTTTAAATGGATCATTTGAATAGTGATCATAAGAAGTAAATATAATTTTAGGATTTACTGGCCAATTTAAAAACTTTAAATTTTGTTGTATCTTTTTATAATTCTCTAAAAAGCTTGTAGGCAAAATACTAGGCATTATCTTATATATAAACTGTTCGAATTGATCATTTGATTGCAAAGATTTAAATATTTTTCGCGTGTAAGAAATTTTTTTGTTATCTTCAATAACTAAATCATCATAGGTTTTGGCCATTTGACCCAGCTTTAAATTTAATCTAAATTTATAATATCTTGAAAAACTCAAATTTTTTAAGAAGTACTTTTGATTATTTTGAGGCGTAAACAATTTTTGAAACTTCAATTTTTTTAGATTACTTTTCTTTTTAACCTTATTGATATTAGTATTCAAAATTTTTACAGTAAAATCTAATTTTAGATTTTTTATTATCTCAGAAAAGATCCAATTGTTCCATTCATCAGTTCTAAGAAAATAAATAGCCTCTTCAGTATCCAGTGGTATAAAATTATTTTTTTTAGATGAAAATATTTCTACTTTATTCAGTTTATATTTTTTTTTAATATTATTTATCATTTTCCATCTGTCATAAATGAAAAATATATAATTTTCTAAAAAATAAAATATTAATAATTCCCAGTGCTTTTCGCTAAATTCTTTGGAATGAAAATTATTTAAAATTAAAATTAATTTTTTTAAAACGCGCTTATAAATTTTTTGTAAATAAATAAAATCTTTAAGTTTTTCTTTTTTGTCTAACCAATGATATTTGTAAATTTCTATATTAGAATTTTTGATTTCTTGATTAAACTTCAGTATCCAGCGCCCTGTTAAAATATTTTTATACTTTTTTGAAAATTTATTTTTATTAGAAAAAATTAGATTGTATTTTTTTTTTGACATTTTATAATTAAATTTGGCTTGTTAAATGTTTGTTTCTAATTTTTTTTTAAAAAATTATTTATCAAATTTGAAATATCCTTTACTTTTTTTTCTTTTAGATTTGGATAAATAGGTATTGATATTGCTCTATTTGAATGTTTCTCGGAGTTCTTAAAATCACCCTTTTTAAATCCTAATTTTTTATAATAAGGATGAAGGTGAACTGGAATATAATGAAGATTTACATTTATTTTTTTATCTCTAAGAAAGTTAAATAGTTTTTCATGTAAATAATTAAATTTATCTTTAATTTTAATTACATATAAATGATAGCTCGATAGAATATGATTTTCTCTTTGCGGTAATACTAAAAAATTTTTATCTAAAAATTTGTCATAAATTTTTGCTATTTTGTTTCTCGCGGTCACAAATTTATTTAATCTACTAATTTGGCTAATTCCCATTGTTGCTGCAACATCAGTCATTCTATAATTTAATCCTAATAACTGCTGCTCATAATACCAAGCTTTTCTTTTTTGTTTCTTGTTGTGAAAATATTTTTTATCTTTAGTGATACCGTGATTCAAAAATAACTTTAGTTTTTTATCTAAGTCTTGATTATTTGTCATAGCAGCACCTCCTTCAAAAGTTGTAATAATTTTGACCGGGTGAAAACTAAAAACTGTAATATCAGACCATTTACAATTCCCAACTTTTTGATTTTTGTATTTTGCGCCAAGTGAATGAGATGCATCCTCAATTATTTTAAAATTATATTTTTTTGAAAGTTTATAAATTTTATCTTGCTCGCTAGGGTAACCTGCAAAATGAACAGGGATTAAGATTTTAGGTAATTTATTTTTTCTTTTTGAATACAAAAGTTTTTTTTCAAGAAGATCAACGTCTATATTTCCTGTTTGGTAGTTTATATCTACAAAATCTACCTTTCCTCCTAAATGTAAAGCACAATTTGAAGAGGCAGAAAAAGTGTTTGGTGTAGTCCATAAAATATCATCTTTTTTGAATCCTAAAGCCATACAAGAAATATGCAATGCACTTGTAGCGCTATTAACTACAGATACATATTTGACACCTACTTTCTTAGAAATACTTATTTCAAATTTTTTAATTTTTGGTCCTTGAGTAAGAAACGAAGATTTCAATACTTTAATGACTTCTTTAATATCTTTTTTGCTAATTGTTTGTGTGCTGTAAGGTATCATAAATAAATTTAATGAATATTTTTAAAAATATTCTTTGTTCTGTATTTTTACTATTTTTTTATCTGTTAGCTTTAAAACATAATCACACTTTCTAAATACATTTTTATTATGAGAAACAATGATTAAAGTTTTATCTTTTCTTAAAAGATTTATTTCCTCTACAATTTTACTTTCGGTTTCAATATCTAACGAATTTGTCGACTCATCGAAAATTAAAATTTCAGGGTTATTATATATGGCTCTTGCTATTCCAATTCTTTGTTTTTGACCACCTGATAATCTTGATCCCTTTTCACCAATAAGTGTATTCACTCCTTTTTCAAGAGTCTGTGAAAAATTTTTGAGATTTGAAAATTTTAAAGATTTTTCAACATCCTGGTCAGAAATTTTTTCTTCATTTAATCCAAAAGCAATATTTTTCTTTAATGTATCATCCATGATAAATACTTCCTGTGGCACACAGCCAATTAAACTTTGCCAGCTTTTTACTCCTTCATTAATGTTATTACCGTCAACCAAGATTGATCCTTCTTTTAAAGAGTGCAGTCCAATTAGAACGTCTATAAATGTGCTTTTGCCGCTTCCACTTTCACCTTGTATACCAACAAAATCACCTTTTTTTATTTCTAAACTTATATTATTCAATATATCTTTTCTTTTTTTGTCGTCCTCATTTTCATAAGAAAAACTTAGATTCTTTATCTCTATCTTGTCTTGGAACAAAATTTTACTTTTATTATCTGTATTGTTTAATTTGTTAGCATTAAATTTTTCAATATCATCATATAAATTTTTAACACTTCTTAAATTAAATTGAATTTCTTGAATGGCTTGAACTATTGTTGAAATTGATGGAACTAATCTGTATGCTGCAGCTAAATAGATACCGATTATAGGTATTAATGAAGCATTAAGCAAATCTCTTGAAATAAAATAAAAAAGAAACCCACTTAACAATATAAGCATAAAAATTTCAAAGGAAGGTTTTGAGAATGCATTCCTCAAAGCAATGGAAATTGAAATTTTTGCTATTTGATTATTATGATCAACAAAATTTTTAATTTTATTTTCTTCTCGAGATAAAAGTTTAATTTCTCTCATTCCAGCTAAACCTTCCATAATAGCTTTAATTCTTTCATCTTGATGAAATAATCTACTTACGCTCATAGAATGAATTTTACCTCTATTAAAAAGATTAAAAATATAACCAAATGCCACAAAAGCAAATACACAAGCCAGAGAGATATAAGGATCAATGAACATAAGATATGTAGATATTCCAATAAGAACTAATAATTCTAAAAGAAATTTAGAACTAGCAAATATGAAAATAGCAAATTGTTCGATCTCTAAAGTAATATTCTTTAAAATTTTGGCTGAATTTGTTCTTTGATGAAATATAAAAGGTAAACGAAGATAGCCTGTGTAAAGTTGTTCTGATATTTCAGCTTTAATGGTATGAATAAATTTACTTTCTTTCCATCTTACAATAATGGTGGTTAGCGTCTTTAAAAAAAAAGTAATGATAAAAATTAACAACGCTAGCGTTGTGGGGTTGCTAACATTAAAATAGTTCATTAAAACTAAGATAGTTTCTGGTGTTTTGATATTAGAATTTGTTAAATAATTTAAAAGCAACATTAAATTATTTAATAATAAAATTTCGAATACCATGCCAAAAATCATTATAAATAAAAGAATTAATGCTAATTTTTTTTGATTAGCACTAAATATTTTTTTTAAATAAAAAATTGATTGAGAAACTATATTTTTACTCATTTAATGAATTGAAGATGTATAAATAATTTTAAAATATGCTATCTAAGTTTCCTTAAAAGCGTGAGAGATTTTCTTACTGAACTGATTATATAATTAATTTCACTATCACTCATCCAAACGTGAAAAGGCAACGAAATCATATTATCATAAAAATATTCTGAATTTTTACACTTCATTTTTTTAACACCCATCTTTTTAAATAAAGAATATCTATATAGCGGATAATATTGTGTAGCACATTGTATCTTATATTTATAATAAAGTAATTTAATCAAATCATTTCTATTAATTTTGTTGCTAGGTTTATAGAAAGCACTTAACAAGTGATAAACATGTCTTTTTTTTTCAAATGATGAGTTAAAATTAAGCTCTTCAAAAGAAGATAGACTTTTTATAATTTTTTTTGCTCTAGTTATTCTCAATTTATTTAGCTTATCCAGTTTATTGATCATTAGAATGCCGGCTGCACATTGAATTTCACTTATAGTAAATTTGTAAGGCCATTTGTTCTTTAAATCTAAATCTAAATTTCCCATTGCTGGAAGCCAGTAATGTTTTCTTTTGTTTTTAAAGTTTGTATGGCCGTTGTGCCTCAAACCTTTGACTTTTTGAGCGAGTTTATTGTTTTTAACATAAACCATGCCTCCCTCACCTAATGTTGTAATATTCTTTTGACCGTGGAAAGAAAAGCAAGAAAAGTCACCAATTGTTCCAGCTTTTTTTCCGTTTATTTCGGAACCAATTGCTTGCGCACAATCTTCTATTATTTTAATTTTTTTTTTTTTTAAAAAAGGAATTATGCTTTTAAAATTAACAGCAAAACCATATAAATGGACAAAAATAACAGCCTTTGTTTTTCTTGTAATTTTTTTTTGAATATCTTTAAGGTCGACTACTCTTGTATTAAAATCAATATCTGACCAGATTATTTTTGCTCCGTTTCTTGCGAAAGGTATAGCTGAAGCGCAATAAGTATGAGCAGGAATTATTACTTCATCGCCTTTTTTTAAATTTAAAAGTAAAGCTATTATTTCTAAAGCTGCAGCTGCTGAACTAACAGCAAACACATTTTTTTTTTTTATATAATCTGAAAATGATTTTTCAAATTTTTTTAAATACTTTCCTTGGGTCAAAGGATCTGCATATTTGATTACCTTTGTTAAATATTTGATATCCTTATTTGAAAAATCATGAGCTCGACCGCTCCAATTTATTTGCATTTTTTTATCTTTTATTTTTTTTTAAATAGTTAAGATTTTTTTTAACATTTAAATGATAAGACTTTAATTTTTTTCTATCTATAATTGCGCTATTAGCTTTAAAGCTTATAACAAGTCCTTCTCTGTCAATATTAGATTTATTTGGTGCACTTCCATGGATAACTTCGCAATGATGAATAATTGCATCGCCAGTATTTAAGCTGGGATAAATTTTTTTACTTTTCATTTTTTTAATTATGTTATCTTTTATTTTATAAGAGCTTCCAGGACTAAAAGAAGTAATATGTTTTTTCAATCCATGTTTATGTGATCCTGAAATATAATATACACCGCCGTTATTAATATTTGCTTTACTACAAGCAACCCAAATATTTATTGCTTTTTTGTTTTTTATCTTCCAATAGTAATTATCTTGATGATGGGGTGATGCCATTCCAGTTTTTTTGGGTTTTAAAAAGAATTCAATATTTCTAATTTTAAAGTCATCTTCGAGAATTTCATTAACTATTTTTTTTATTTTTTTGCTTTTAGAAAAATCTATAATTTTACCTTTTTTTAGATATTTATTTATATTATGTATTGTGTTAATTTTCTTATCTTTAGTAAGATGAACGTGAGGGTTTTTAATTATTAATGATTTAATCTTTATCTTACTTATTTCTTCTTTAATTTCTTTAATTTTTTTTTTGGTTAATAAATTTTTAATAACTGCAAAGCCATATTTTTTAAAATTGTTATTAATATTTTTGAGGTTTTTCATAAATTTTACCAGTATCTGAATTTTGAGATTAATTTTTTTTCACCTTTAAGCAATTTTTTTTTACCGTCACCTAGTATTTCTGGCATTTTTTTTAAAACAGAACTTAAATACTGCATACCATCATCAGATAATGAAGCAGCTTGATCGGTACCCCACATTGATCGATCTAATGTAATATGTCTCTCAATATAATCTGCACCTAAAAACCAAGCTGCTATTGATGGTGATACGGAACTTTCATGACCGCTATAACCGGTTTTACATTTAAAAAAACTTTTTAATGTTTTTATGGTGTTTAAATTTAAATCTTTTTCACTAGCAGGGTATGTCGAAACACAATGCATTAATACAAAATTACATTTATATTTTTTAAATATTTTTACTGCTTTTGATATATCTTTAAATTCTGACATTCCAGTTGATACAAATGTAAATTTTCTTTGTTTTGCAATTTCAGTTATTAACGGAATATTCGTAAGAACAGCTGAGGCTACTTTATTATACTTTAATTTAAATTGTTTTAAAAATTTTAAACTATTTATATCAAATGCAGAACAAAACCATGGAATATTAATTTTTTTGCAATATGTATCAATTTTTTTGAACTCTTTTTTTTCAAATTCAATTTTCTTTTTATAATTGATATATGAAATTCTTCCCCAGGGCGTTTCTCTGATTATGTTTTTCTGCTCTTCAGGAATGCATATCTCCAAATCTCTTTTTTGAAATTTTACTGCATCAAAGTTACATTTTTTTGCCAAATCAATAAGTTTTTTTGCTAGATCTATTGACCCGTTATGATTTATTCCTATTTCGGCAATTAAAAATGGTTTTTGTCTTTTTATCATTTTTTTAATGTTTAGGTAAACAAATGTTATATTTTTTTGGAATACTTGATTTTAAAATTTCAGAAATATACATAAAATCTTTTATCGTATCAATTTCAAAAAAAGAATTAAAATCTGAATTATAACTAGAGACATTTTTTCCAAATCTGTTATTAAATTTTAAATAGACTTCTTTTTTTGAGATGTAATAAGAACCAGTTTCATTAAAATCATTTAGCTTTTGTCGTATTTTCCTCTTAAATGGGTTGTAAGAATACGGTTTCATTTTCTTATTTTTAACTCTCCATAAAAATGGATTATAATTAATACTAGAAAAAACTGTATCAAATTTATTTGAAATAGCATATTTAATAGCTTTGTCTAATTCACCTTTTTTTCTTAGAGGTGTTGTAGGTTGTAGTAAAACAACGTAATTAAAATCATAATTTAAATTTTTTTTTATATGTTTAATAGCATGTGTTACAGCTAAATCATTCATTGACGTATCATTTGAAAGTTTTTTTGGTCTTATGATTGTTTCAGCGTTAAATTTTTTTGATATTGAAGAAATCTTTTCACCATCAGTTGTAACAAATACTCTATCAATTAATTTTGATTTTTTTGCATAATTAATAGTATATGCTAACAACGGATAACCGTTTAAATTCTTAATATTCTTATTTTTAATTCCTTTCGATCCTTTTCGAGCAGTTATTATTGCTATAATTTTTTTTTTTCTAAACATTTACAGATTAATATTTAAGTTTCGCCATAGCTCCGCACTTTGTAAAAATACTCTTTTTACGTTATTCATATTCGTCATTTTTTTTAGATAGGTTTAAATAAAAACTTCTGTTTATTAATACTTGTCTTTATATTCCCCATCAAAATATCAATTTTATTTTTTTGTAAATTAATTATCTTAAATATTTTTTCTGCAAATGGGCCAGTTGAAAACTTGTAGCTTTCATTTATTTTAAGTTTAAATAAAGTTTTTGAAATAAATCCGTTTTCATCTTCAAGAGATTTACAATTTTCAATAAATTTTTGAATATCACTTTGTGACTCGTAATATCCGTTTAAGAAATACTTCAAACCTCTGCAAAAACGAAGGTTGTTAAAAATATTTTCTTTGTTAAAGTTTTTATGAAAACAGAAAATATAATTCCCAAGAATATCAAGTTCAATATTTACTAATTTATTTTTTTTAAATTTTTGAATTTTTATTTTAGGATTGTATAAAATAAAATCATGACCCAATTTTTTAGTTAAATCTTCTTTCAAAAAATGAAATTTTTTCTTATCAAATTTTAATACTGTCCACATTTTATTCTAGTTCTTTTTTAAGTTCGTCGTACTCTTTCATTTTTCTTTTCATAAAATTAATTGTAAGCTTCGTTTTCTCTGAAATACCTTTGGGGGTAAGAACATAAAAATAATTAAGTTTGTTGGGGTTTTTTTTAAAATTTTCAATTTTTACAAAACCTTTGCTTTGTAACGCTTTTAAACAATAGTTTAATTTTCCTAAACTAAATCCAAGTTCCTCGGCTAATTCTCTTTGGGTTGAGTTGGGTTTATTTTGTATTTTTCTTAATACGTTTAAATTATCCTGTGTTTCTTTCATATCGTTCAATTCTTGAACAATATATGTTCATAATTTGAACAGTAAAGCAAAAAGATCACTTTTTAGTGTTATTATTGCACAATTTACACCAGATATAGTGCTTAATTGTATTTGTAACTAGAAATTTTTCTGAAAATCTAAGTGCTTTTTTTTAGATTGTTCAGCGACCTGATTAGTGAAAATAACATATATTTTTGACCTTTATGGATTTTGTCGCTTAAAAATAAATTTCTAGCGTCTAGCTTCATGCCTATTTTTGTATATATTTTTTTGTCTTCAATTGTTTCATTCATTAAATTTTTCATTTTACTAGCAACTTTATCATTATAATTTAAATTTATTCCAAAACCAACTTTTGGATACTGGGATAATTTTTTATTTTTTTTTATTAAACTTCTTAAATAATATTTTCCAAGTTTTTTCTTTTTGTTGATCTTGAATTTTTTAGGCATAGAGCACAATAGCTCTACAATTCTCTTTGATAAAAAAGGCTGTCTCATTTCTAGTGAATTAAGCATATAACTTTTATCTAGTCTCATATTAATATATTCTGGCACTGATTTAGTTGCGTAAGTCAAAGCTTTAATTTGCGTGATGTCCAAATTTTTTATCAATGAACTATATCTTTCATCCGGTTTTGAGAAATAATCAGTTTCATTTTCAACTTTATTAAATATCTTTTTATAATAACTTTTGGGATTGATAATTTTATGATATGGAATTTTTAAGAAGGATGTTTTTTTATTATTTAAATAATTGTTAACGTCTCTATTATATCCACATAAAAATTCATCTGGTCCATCTGAACCAATTACAACTTTTAAATCTTTTGTTCTTATGAGTTTTGATAACTGTGCAAAGTTAAGCATAGCAGGGTCAATGGTCTCAATAGTATTTTCTGATTGTCTTAATGCTAATTCCATAAAATTTTCTCTTAAGTCAACAAATAAATGATTTGATTTAATTATTTTAGAAATTTCTAATGATAGGTCCATGTCACTTATACCATTTCTTTTTAGATAATTAGCATCGTGACTAATAGCATATAAAGTTTTAAGTTTATTATTTTTTCCAAGATATAAACTTGTTAAAGAGCTATCTATCCCTCCGCTTAAAAGTGTAATTGATTTTACTTTCTTTGGATATCTTAAGTTTGCCTCTTCTTGAAATATTTCAACAAATTTATCAGATATTTTTTTTTCATTATTCTGTTTTAAAAATTCGACCCATTTTTCTATTTCTAATTTTGAATGATTAAAATCCCTATAAGTATTATTAAAAAAAATTTTAGTGATGCCAGGCTTTAATTTAAAGCAATTATCAATTATTGTCTTATTATCTCTACATGCATAATAATTCCACATATCCTGTAAACCAACATTATCAATGCTAAAGTTAATATTGTTAGCAGAAAAAATTGGCCTTATTTCAGAACAAAAAATTAATTCTTTTTTATTTTTATAAAAATATAAATTTCTTTCTCCAAGTAAATCTCTGCTTAATTGTAAAGAGTGTTCTTCATTGTTATAAAAAGCAAAAGACCAAATACCATTTAGGTTTGATAAATCTTTAATCTTTAAATTTAAAATATGATATAACACTTCTATATCAGTTTTATTTTTGAAATTTTTTTCGGTTATCTTAAATTTATCTTTGAGAGCGTTGTAGTTATAAATTTCACCATTAAAACTTAAAAAAGTTTTGTTATTATAGCTAAATGGAAGTTTAATTTTTTTATCAGGAGAAACTATGGACAATTGGTTGTTTGCCATGCCAAAAGAATTTTTTTTATTGAAATAATATCCAACATTATCTGGACCTCTATATTTTATCATTTTTGTCATTTGCTTTACTCTAGACTCTAAATTTGGAATTTTAGAGCCATCTAAGCTATAGATTCCGGCTATACCGCACATATTTTCCTTTTAAATTAATTTATAAATATTTTCACTATACAATTATTAAGTTTAAATAAAATTTTTTTATGCAATAAAAAAAGCCCGCAATTTCTTGCGGGCCCTTTCTATTTTTAGTGTAAAAATGATATCAATAATTATTTTGGTGTTTGGTTTTAACTGAAAATTTTTTTCAGTGCATAAATCAAGCCAATTGAGCTATTAGTACTGGTCAGCTACACGCGTTACCGCGCTTACACATCCAGCCTATCAACGTAGT